>Ga0180222_1000041_pt1 | contig 248788 bp, 247 predicted proteins | sample eDN5th37CKraftOP_FD_151336 | JGI IMG/M metagenome (GOLD analysis project Ga0180222, IMG submission 151336) | Enriched Organic Plus compost microbial communities from Emeryville, California, USA - eDNA 5th pass 37_C Kraft OP (version 2) (version 2) ... | reverse complement strand
ATGTTCTGCCGCTTCAAGGACTGGCGCCGCGTCGCCACCCGCTTCGACCGCAACATCAACACCTTCATGGCCACCATCGCCATCGCCGCCGTCGTCATATGGTGGCTCTAATGAGTCCGGACCCTAGAACGCGGGGTGCCGCGGCGGAGGGAACTCCGCCACGGGGCAGGGCACTTCCCGGATCGGTATCGCTCATGTTCACGCTCGCGCTTGTGGCGGATTCCGCGTTTGCGGCACCCGCAGGACGGGCCGTTTTGCCCATTATCGAGGTCAACGAGTCGGGGCAGCGCACGTATGAAATTCGAACCTTGGCGCCACAGAGCTGGGGCAGCGACAAAGTTAGGATCATGTTGCTAAAGCGCGCGGCCGAGGTGGCGGCTGGGCAGGGAGAGAGCTGTTTCGTGCTCCGCGAGGCGCATATGGAGAGGGGCGTCGTCTATGTCCCGCTGGCCTCTGGGCATATCACCGTGAAGACCGGCGAAAGCAGCGCGGAATGGCAGCGATACTGGCGCCTTTATCGGGAGTTGTTCCGCGGGCCCGGAGTGAGGTTGATCGACGAACCTGACCCGAAGGACAGAGCCACCCGGGTTGTCGAGGCTCGAATGCTCATAGAGCTATGCAATCAAGGCATGGCTGACGAGGGTGGGACCAGATTCGAGGTCCGTCGCATTCTCACCCAGCGCTAGGGCATCGCAACCCATCATCTGCGAGCCGAGCAGACCCGTCTCCCATCATCGGCCATGAGCCGGTTGGGGACCGGACCGCGAGCTGGCACAGGCATGGTGTTACAGAGGAGGGGGGGACCGTCGCCGCGCGGGCGACGGTCCCCCCAAGGGCTTAGGGCACGATGGTAATCCGGTTGTCGACGCTGGTGACACCCGGCGCTGCCCAGGCCGAGCGCTCGGCCTCTTTCCGCTCGGCCCACGACCGCACGGTTCCCTTGAGCGTGATCTTGCCGCCGTCCGCCTCGACCGTGATGCGCTTGGCGTCAAGCTGAGCGCTGCGGACGAGCGCATCCTCGATCTTGCGCTTAACGTCGGTTGGGCTGACCTTCGGCTTCACGCGAATGAGGTTGGTGACGCCCTTCACTCCCGTGATCGACCGCACGCCACGTTCGGCCCATTCCTTTTGGAAGTTCCATTCAAGCTCACCCTCGAGCGTTATATGGCCGTTTTTGACGGTCACCTTGACTTGGTCGTTACTGTACGGCAGCTCGCGCTGAACGGCCTTGACTGCATCCGCCGCGATTTCCGGGTCGAGTCGATCGCTCGACAACTTGACCTGAATGTCGTTGGCGACGGCTTTGACGCCGGCGACACGCTTGGCCGCTTTCTCCGCGTAGTACGAATCCATGTAGGTGTTCGTCACGCCTGTGAGGGTGACGACGCCATCTTTCACTTTAACGGAGATGTTGTCGTCATGCACGATCGAGGGATCATATTTGATCTCACTCAGAACATCCTTCTCGACCTGCACGTCCGTGCGGGTTTTTTCGTCGGTCTTGAAGATAGACATAATTGCTCTGTCCTTTCTGCTTAGGGTCGGGCCAATGGCCCAGCGATTGACCCCCCGCATTCGAATGGATACGCGCGGCGGCCGGAGCCGGGGCTGAGCCATGTCAGGGTGCCAAAAACCTTCGGAAAAGCGACGCCGCGCAGCGATGATGAAGGACGAACCCCTTTGGATATCCAGCCTCCACGCCCAATTGGGTGCCGCTACAAGGAAATGGAGGTCCGGTAGCCGGCGGTGCAAACCGCTGATCTATGTCAGGCTCTCGGGGGAGCACACAAGCTATCCACTTTTGAAGGCTGCCCCTTCGGAAGAGCGGTGCCGACTCAGATCACAAAGCTCGGAGCCGGTGTGCAGCCGCTCGGAACAGCTGGCGCTGCGATTGAGCCGGGTGTGTCGCCTGCAGCTATCACTCAGCGCCGTCCTGCGCAGCGAAGTCTTTGGAGATGAGCATGCAAGAGGAGCGATCAGTGACGATAAACATCGGGATCAGCCCCGAGGACCAGGCCGCCATCGCCGATGGCCTCGGGCATTTGCTCGCGGATACCTATACCCTGTATCTGACGACCCATAATTTCCATTGGAACGTGACCGGTCCGATGTTCAACAGCCTCCACAGCATGTTCATGACTCAATATACCGAGTTGTGGAACGCGGTCGATCCGATCGCCGAGAGGATTCGCGCCCTGGGCCGTCGGGCTCCCGGATCTTACGCGCAGTTCGGCAAGCTAAGCTCGCTGCCGGACGCGCCGGAGGTGCCGCCGAAAGCGACCGAGATGATCCAAATTCTGGCCACTGGACACGAGACGACCGCTCGCACCGCCCGCGAGCTGTTCCCGAAAGCGGATGCGGCGAAAGACGAGGCTACGGCGGATCTCCTGACGGAGCGCATTGCCGCTCATGAGAAGACCGCCTGGATGCTTCGTGCTTTGCTGGAGGACTGAGCAGGCGGACGCCAGGGCCCGAGACCGGACTGGCGGCGACGGTCCCGGGCCGCGGCAGCATAGTCCTCTCTCATGGCCCGGGATGGCTTGTCCCTGGGCCGAGCATCGTCCCGCGCCGGCGCGTTTAGGGTCACCAGATTGATTGCCGGCTCCTATTGGGAGTGGCTGCTCCTTGTGGCGACTTGGTGTATTCGCTTGGGTGCGCTCGTCATCGTTCCCTTCCGCCGTTCCCCCACCGCGACGCAGAGTTGGCTGCTGCTCTTCTTTGTCACGCCTTGGATCGCCCTGATCCTCTACCTCGCGATCGGCCGACCCGTTCACCCGCGGTGGCGGCGGCAGCGCGTGGCACAGCTTCGGCCCATTATCGAAAGAGCCGTCGGCCGCATCGAGCGGGTCGCCCGCTCTAACGAGCTGGCGCCGGCGCAGGCCTCCGCGGCTGCCCTGGTCAGAGGCATCGGCCGAATGCCCCTGCTCGAGGGCAACGCCGTCGAGTTCCTGACCGACTATGACGGGACGATCGACAGGCTTGTCGCCGACATCGATGCGGCAGAGGTTCATGTTCACCTCCTCTTCTATATCTTCTCGGTGGACGAAACGGGTGAACGCGTCATGGCCGCGTTGGAGCGGGCGGCGTCTCGCGGCGTAACCTGTCGGCTGCTGATCGATGCCATTGGCTCGCGTCCGTGGGCTAAACGTGTCGCGGCACGCCTGCGACTCCACGGCGTGGAGGTGCATCGCATCCTGCCGATCCGGGTGCTGGGCCGCACGACGCGCTTCGATCTGCGCAACCATCGCAAGATCGTCGTGATCGACGGGCGCATCGGCTATACAGGCTCCCAGAACATCATCGACCCCGAGCACGGATCCGGTTGGCCAAACCGGGAACTGATGGTGCGCGTCTGCGGCCCCGTTGTCGGCGAGCTGCAGGCCGTCTTCGTCGCGGACTGGTTTCTGGAAACGGACACCGAGCTCGCCGAGTCCGCTCTGTACCCGTCCGCAGAAGAGGCCGGCGGGAGCATCGCCCAGGTCCTTCCAAGCGGCCCCGATCTGGGGGAAGCCGGAATCGACGAGCTCTTCATCGTCCTGATTCATTCCGCCCGGGAGCGGGTGGTGATTTCGACCCCCTATTTCATTCCCAGCGAGCCGCTGTTGCAGGCGCTGCAGGTCGCGGTTCTCCGTGGAGCCGAGGTCCATCTCCTGCTCTCGGGTCCGTCGGATCATCCGCTCGTCCATCTCGCGCAGCGCTCTTATTACTCGGAACTGCTCGCAGCGGGCGTGGCGATCCACCTCTATCGCCCGGGCTTTCTCCACGTGAAGCATATGAGCATCGACGATGCGGTCGCCGTAGTCGGTTCGAGCAATGTCGACATGCGCTCCTTCGCGCTGAATTCCGAGATCAGTCTCGTCCTTTACGATCGAGAGGCGCCGCTGGCCCTCCGCGCCTTTGAAGCGGAGCTCATGCATCTGAGCGCCCGCTTAATGCGTAACGAGTGGGAAGATCGGGGCCTGCCGGTCAAAACGGCTGAGAACATCGCTCGGCTATTCAGCCCGCTGCTTTGATCGTGCCGGGGATATCCACCATCTCGTCGCCGGTGGTCCAGTGACTGAAGTTGCTGAGGTTTGGAGGAACGATGCTCCATGATGCGCCCCTCATCGTCACGATTGTCGCCGGCCTGGTGGCGGCCTTCGCCATGGGCGCTGTGGCTCATCGGCTGAAGGTTTCCCCTATCGCCGGATATCTTCTGGCCGGGGTCATCGTCGGACCGTTCACGCCCGGTTTTGCTGCCGATCCGAAACTAGCCGGCCAGCTCGCCGAGATCGGCGTCATCCTGCTGATGTTCGGCGTCGGCCTCCACTTTTCGCTTCGCGATTTGCTCTCGGTCAAGAATATCGCCGTTCCGGGTGCGATCATTCAGATCGGGGTGGCGACGCTCCTCGGCATGGGTCTGGGCCTGACTCTCGGTTGGGAGCCGGGAGCGGGTCTTGTGTTCGGCCTCGCCCTTTCGGTGGCGAGCACCGTCGTTCTGGTCCGGGCTCTTCAGGTTCACAACCTCGTGCAAACCGAACGAGGCCGGATCGCGGTCGGTTGGCTGATCGTCGAGGATCTAGCCATGGTTCTCGCGCTCGTCCTCCTGCCGACGGTCGCGAGCGGGCTGAACGGGGCGGGGATCCAGGCCGGCGCCTCGGCGGTAAGCGCGATCATAAGCACCTTCTTCAAGGTGGCCGGATTCATCGCCTTGATGCTGGTGGTGGGGCGGCGAGTCATTCCGCCGATCCTACATTGGGTCGCCGATACTGGCTCGCGCGAGCTGTTCCGCCTTGCCGTCCTTGCCATCGCGCTGGGTGTCGCCTTCGGCGCTGCCTTCGTCTTCGACGTCTCGTTTGCCCTCGGCGCATTTTTTGCCGGCATGATCCTGGGCGAGACGCAGCTCAGCCGCAGGGCGACCGAAGAAACGCTTCCCTTCCGCGATGCATTCGCGGTCCTCTTCTTCGTGTCGGCGGGCATGCTCTTCGACCCCGCCGTGGTCACCGAACAGCCTGGCGCCCTGATTGCGACGCTCGCCACCATCATGGTGGGCAAGTCGGTCGCAGCCTACGCCATCGTCCGGGCGTTAGGTCATTCAAACCAGACCGCATTCACCATCTGCGCCAGCCTCGCTCAAATCGGGGAGTTCTCGTTCATCCTTGCCGAGCTGGGAACAAACCTTGCCATCCTTCCGCCGCAGGGTAGGGACCTGATCCTAGCCGGAGCGATCATTTCGATCGTCCTCAACCCGTTGCTCTTCTCGTTTGCAGCGAAGCGGCACCGCCTCATCGAGCCGAGACGGCTGGAAACGAAAGGTTATGAGGCGTCGAGCGAGAGCCCGTCGGACCTTCCTGACGGCCATATCGTCCTCGTTGGCTATGGCCGCGTCGGAAAGCTGATCGCGACAGCCCTAGCGGCTCAGGGGCACGCGCTGGTCGTCATCGAGGACCAGCGTGACACAGCCCGTAGCGCTGAAGCCGAGGGGCTCCGCGTCATCCTCGGCAACGGGGCCGAACCCTCGGTCCTGCAGCGGGCGGGCATCGAAAAGGCCTCGAAGCTGCTGATCGCCATCCCCGAAGGATATGAAGGCGGCACCATCGCAAAGCATGCCAGGGCGCTGAACCCGGAGCTTCCGATCATTGCCCGCGCCCATTCCGACCAGGAGGTCCAGCATCTGGAGAAGCTGGGGGCGAACCAGGTCGTGATGGCCGAGAGGGAGGCGGCCGCTCGGATGGCGATGCTGGCCACCACGAGACCTGCGGAAGACCGTGGTGGCCTGCTGGAACTGGCGGACGAGGGTTGAGAGAAGCTGTTCGGACGCAGCCCGTAGATGATCGATGCTTCGCCTGACGGCAGCAGATGCGTTCGGCGCCCGAACCACTCCCGGAACGGACCGCCGGCTGCGTCACCAGCGCGAACCAATCAGTGCGCCATAAGGACAGGCAAGTCGGCCTGCGTGAGGACCGTTCGCGTGGCTCCGCCCAGGATGAACTCGCGGAGTTGGGAATGGCCATAGGCGCCCATCACCAAGAGGCCTGCTGCCGAGGTCCGGCAGAACTCGAGGAGAGCGGACCCAGCGTCGCATTCCGCCGCCGGCTCCTCGATCAGTTCCGCTTCGATGCCATGCATCTTCAGATGCCTGCCCAGGCCACCCTGCAAATCGGGGGCCAAGGCCTTGTCGCCAGTAATGGTGACGACCCTGACGGACTTGGCCCGGGCGCAGACCGGAATCGCATCGGCGACAGCCCGCGCCGCGGCACGGCTTCCGTCCCAGCCGATCACGACATGATCGAATGGAGGCTTCGGGGAGCCATCGCGCCCTGGCAGAAGCAGGACAGGACGCCCGGAATCGAATACCAGGTCTTCGGCGATCGAACAGCCATGGCTGGGGATGATGGTCATGTCCGCGACGCGCGCTCGCGCGGCTATGTCGAGCGACGAGACCATGGCTCCGCACGTGATCTTCAGCTCCTCCCCGCGGTGCGCCGAGGGTACGATTTCCCGGAATCGGGACAGCAGCCGCTGAGCGTTGTCCCGGCTCTTCCTGTTCTCGGCCGCGATGACCTCGTTGGCGTGAACGAGGGCGTCGGCCAGGAAGTTGGAAACCGTCGGGATCCTGATCTCACAAACGGCAGCCGAAACACGCGCCCCTAAAGTCTCTGCGATCGATGCAGCCGCCTCGATCGCCCAGTCGGGAGTTGGATCCGGATGGCTCGTCATCTGAAGCAATAAGTCCCGCATCTCCATGCATGCTCCTCATCGAATTTTGTTGGGTATGGGTGGTCATGTGCTTCCGCGGCCGAGTGGTCACTCCGGCGGCAGCGCCCGCAGCTCCGGGTTCAGCTGAGCCCGCGCGGCTCGAACTCGGGTGAGCGCTTCAGCGGGAGGAACTCCCAGAACCACGAAGGTCTGCACCGCTAACGCAAGTCCGGCCGCATGGTTCTCCGGGAAGATATAGGTCGCTCCCGCCTTTACTATCGGGGCGAGCCCCCGGTCGTCTCTCGTGCTCACCAGGATGGGTATGACAGGGTTGAGGTGGCGGGCCTGGCGAACAAGATGCTCGATTCGGGGCTGGCTGTTCAGAAGGGCGACGAGCGCTGCGGCCTCCTCGATGCCCGCGGCTTCAAGAACGCCGCGCCGGGTTGCGTCGCCGAAGAGGACACGGTGACCCTCGCGCTGAGCGATCCGCAGTCGCTCCAGGTCCCGTTCGATTGCCAAATAGGGCACTCGGTTTGCCTCCAGCACCGTCGCGAGCAGGCGACCGACAGGGCCGCATCCGGCCAGAATCACATGGTTCTTCAGATCCCCCGCCGACTTGCCCATCAAGTCCTCAGAGTCCGGACCCGGCCCGAGATATGGCGAAGTCGAGATGGCTTCCTCGGCGATGTGCCGGTTGAACTGGATCAAGATGGGCGCGAGAAGAATGCTGGCCGCCGTGCCGGCCATCGCCGCTTGAGCCACGTTCTGGGGCACGAGCCCTGCGGCGATGGCCTGCGTCAGGATGAGCAACGAAATCTCGCCGCCGTGCGCGAGGACGATCGCCGTCCGCAACGCCATCCCGCGTTCTGCCCCGCTGAGACGTACGACCACGAAGACAATAATGAGCTTCACCAGCAGGAGCAGGAGCAGCGCGCCGAGGGTGACGGCAGGCTCGGTGACGACCACCGACCAGTCGACGCTCATCCCGATCGTGAGGAAGAAGAGTCCGAGGAGCAAGTCGCGAACCGGGCGTAGTTCGTCTGCCAGGTGGTGGCGATAATCGCTTTCCGACACGACCATGCCGACGATGAAAGCCGCGATCGCCAGCGAGAGGCCGACCGACTCGGCGATGAGAGCCACGCCGGCCATCAGCGCGAACGCCGCGAGCATTAGAGGCTCGTTCGAACCTGTCCGCGCGATCCAGTCGAAAATCCGGCCGATCGTCCGACGGGCGAACAGGGCAACCCCAAGGAAGAGGATCACAGCACCGCCCATGCGCAGCAGCGTACGGCTTAGGTCGTGCTCACCGCCGGCGGCGATCGCGCCAATCAGCAGTAGTATCGGGAGCGCCGCCAAGTCCTGAAAGAGTAATATGCCTGTCGTGGTGATGCCGTGCGGGGTGGCTACTTCGTCCTGATCGAGCAGCTGCTTGTGGATAATGGCAGTTGAAGAATGAGCCAGGGCAAAGCCAAGAAGCAGTGCGGCGAGTGGGGGCAGGCCGACCATCAGGGCTGCTGCGGCCACCGCAAGAGCCGTTAGGCCGACCTGGAGCAGACCGACGACGAACACCAGTCGGCCGGCCGCCACGATCCGCGGCCAGGAAAACTCAAAGCCGATGACAAACATCAGGGCGGCAATGCCGAGCTCGCCTAAGAAGCGGGTGCCCTCACTGGCCGAGACGAGGTTCAAGCCATGCGGTCCGACCACCACGCCTGCGATCAGATAGCCGACGATCGGCGAAAGGCGCATCCTGGTCAGGAGCGCGATGAGCGCGAGCGAAGCAAGGATGAGGACCAGAGCGTCAATGAGCAGGTGGTGCAGCATGGTGCTTAAACGCGCCTCGCCAAATTGTTCTTGTTTGCCAAGACGGATCGGGTGGCTCTGTCCAGTGTGGGGGAACCAAGACCACGATATGGCGATATGGCGTAAACCGCCACGAACCTTAAACGAATGAGTGCGATGGAAAAGCCACTGCTCATCCTAACCGGCGCCGCAGGCAATCTTGGGCGCTCGCTTGCAGCAGCCTTTGCAGCTGATTACCAAGTCGTCGGCATCGATCGAGTAGGGGAGGGACTGCCCTTTCCGCTCTTCACGGTCGACCTGACCTCGGATCAGTCCGTTACCGACGCGCTGTCACAGATTCGCACGCGTTACGGCGAGCGCTTCGCCTCGGTGATTCATCTTGCCGCTTACTTCGACTTCACCGGCGAGGAGCATCCTCTCTACGAGGCCGTCAACATCGAGGGGACACGCCGGCTACTGCGCGCGTTGCAAGACTTCACAGTGGAACAGTTCGTCTATTCGAGCACGATGCTGGTTCATGCTCCCTGCAAGCCAGGGGAGCGAATCAACGAGAACTGGCCGATCGAACCGCGCTGGGCCTACCCGAAATCGAAAGCGCGCGCGGAAGAGGTGATCCGGAATGAGCATGGCTCAATCCCGTACGTGATCCTGCGCTTCGCGGGGGTCTATGACGAGGAAACCGCCGTTCCCACGCTCGCGAACCAGATCGCCCGCATCTATGAACGGGACTTCGAGAGTTATTTCTACTCCGGTTCGCCGCTGGTGGGCCAATCCATGCTTCACCGGGAGGACCTCATTGAGGCATTCCGCCTGACGGTCGAGCGGCGCAAGGGCCTTCCGCCAGACGCTGAGGTGCTGATCGGCGAGCCCGAAGCGATCGGCTACGATGCCCTGCAGGACGAGATTGGCTATCTCATCCATGGCATCGACGACTGGCCAACGCTGCGCGTCCCTAAGCCCGTGGCGGCCATAGGGGTTTGGGCTCAGGAAAAGCTCGAGCCGGTTGTTCCGGACGCGATCGACCAGGGCGAGAAGCCGTTTATCAAACCCTTTATGATCCGGCTCGCGGACGATCACTACGCGCTGGACATCAGCCGTGCCGAGAAGCTGCTTGGGTGGCGGCCCCGCCACAGGCTGAAGGATGAGCTGCCGAAAATGATCGCGGCGCTGAAGCGCGATCCGCTCCGCTGGTACAGGAGGAACGGGCTGCGCCCGCCTCCCGAGCTGGAGGAAGCGGCCGCGCTGGGGGAGCATCCTGGGAGGCTGAGGCAGGCGAGCGACGAACGCTATCGCCGCGAATATTCGGAGACCCGCTGGGCGCACTTCGTCAACCTGATGCTGGGCACCTGGCTCATCACCCAGCCGCCACTGATCGGCGTGACGGAGCCCCTGCTGCGGTGGACGGAGATCATCTCGGGCATGCTCCTGATCGTCTTTGCCGGTTTGTCGCTCAGCTGGCACGCGCACTGGGCGCGGTGGGCTTCGGCGGCGGTCGGCGCCGTGGTCATGGCGGCGCCGTTCGTGCTGTGGACCGAGAACCCCACCGCCTATCTGTCGGACACGCTGGTTGGAATGTTCATCTTCGGTTTCGCCGTGGGAACGAAACCGGAGACCGGCCCGTCGCCGGTCGCGCGCGTGACGGGTCCGGAAGTGCCCCCCGGCTGGAGCTACAATCCTTCCAGCTGGACCCAGCGTATTCCGATCATCGCCCTCGCGTTGATCGGCCTTTATGTCTCGCGCTACCTGGCCGCCTATCAGCTCGGCTATATCTCTGACGTGTGGGAGCCTTTCTTCCAGGGCAGCTCGGCCGACCCGCAGAACGGGACCGAGGAGATCATTACCAGCCACGTTTCCGAAGCATGGCCGGTTTCGGATGCCGCCCTTGGCGGCTATACCTACGCGCTCGAGATACTCACCGGAATTGTCGGCTCGCGTGCGCGCTGGCGGACCATGCCCTGGCTGGTGCTGCTGTTCGGCCTAATGATCGCACCGCTCGGCGTTGTATCGATCTTCTTCATCATCATTCAGCCGATAGAGATTGGCACCTGGAGCACGCTCGCGCTGATTGGTGCCGCCGCGATGCTCGTGCAGATCCCTTATTCGCTCGACGAGATGGTGGCTGTCGGCCAGTTCCTGCGCCGTAGAGTACGTGCCGGCAAGAGTTTCATTCGCGTCTTCTTGTTCGGCGACACCGATGAAGGCAACGCGCCTCAACGACGGCAGGACGAGTTCGAGCGGAACCCGGGTGAGATCATCCGCGACATGTTCTCCGGCGGCGTGAACCTTCCGTGGAATCTGGCGATCGCGGCCGCAATCGGGCTTTCACTCCTGTTCACGCGGCTGACCTTCGGGGCCGAGGCGAATATGGCGAATGCCGATCATCTGATTGGCTCCCTCATCCTCACCGTGGTCTCGATCGCCGCGGCAGAGGTCGCCAGGCCAGCCCGTTTCCTGCTGATACCGCTTGGGCTGTCCCTTTGCATCACACCTTTCGTCTACGGCGCGAGCGGATCGCACTTGGTGACCAACATCCTGGCCGGGGTCGCGGTCGCAGCGCTCAGCGTCCGGCGGGGTGAGGTGCAAGGCCGCTACGGTGCGTGGAACCGCGTGATCGTTTGAGCTTCGCCCCGAACGCCGGCGCTCCCGAGTCGGCGGAGCCGCAGCTTGTTGTAAGCGTGGACCCAGAGCTTAACCGTTCGCGCCGGTGTCAGGCCTCGGGCAAGAGCAGAAGGGCGGATGAGCGGGTCTGAGCCGGCTTCGTGCCGTTGACGGCGGGTGCCTCCTGGGCCAAGCTGCGCCAGCCTTGATCTCGCATCGAGGCATGGACTGCCGTTCAAGAATCTACCATTCGCTTCGCCACATAGCGCCCCGAGGCTGTCGCGGCGGTGGAGATTTTGCAGCCACCGCAGGCCATTCTTTTGCGCGTGAGCGCCTTTGTGGGTTTGAGGAGATCATGGTTGGGAATGAGAAGGTGCCTTTTGAAGGGCTGATTCGAAAACTCGAACGACTGGCGAAGCTGGACGAAGAAGATCGCGAAGCGCTCGCTTCGTTGCGATTCAGTACGGAGACTATCAACGAGGACCGCCATCTCGTCCGGGAAGGGGACGAGCCAAGCGACTGTGCCGTGCTCGTGGCGGGTCACGCCTGCCGTTACAAGAGCTTGAGCAGCGGCGGTAGGCAGATCGTGTCCTTTCACCTGCCCGGCGACATGTTGGATGCGGAGCAGCTTCTGCTGTCCCGCGCCGATCACAGCATACAAGCGATTACTGACGTGATTGTCGCGTGGGTGCCGACGGTAGACCTGAAGAAGGTGGTTCGCGAAAGGCCTGCGATAGCTGACGCTCTATGGCGGGATTGCCTGATCGACGCATCCGTCTTCCGCGAATGGGTTCTCAACGTCGGACAACGCGATCCTCGCTCGCGTATCGCCCACATGCTGTGCGAGTTCGCTGCTCGCAGGCAAGCCGCTGGGCTGGGCCCGCCCGAAGGAGCCGCGCTGCCGATGTCTCAGGAGCGGATCGCGGACGCGACGGGGCTCACATCCGTTCATGTCAATCGGATGCTGCATGCCCTCATGACCCAAGGCGTTATCGCTCTTGATGGACGGCACGTGCAGATTATCGACTGGAATGGTCTTCGCACCATTGCGGAATTCGATCCGGGCTATCTTCATGCGGTGGCCGCCTGATTATGGCGCTATCGTTTCAACCTGTGACGCTGGACACCAGCTTGGGCGACAGTGAGGCCATGCTGGCATTCCGTTGCGGGCGCCTGCTCGCAGTTCTTTCGCGCCTTGGCCCAATCCACGGCCAATCCGCAGGCAGATGGTATGTCGAGGTCATCTTTGCCGATGTTAGCGGTCGGCCGAGCACCAGCTTTTCCAGTCTGGAAGAAGTTGAGCAGTGGGTCGAGAGCGATGTGCGGAGGCTGTAGGGGCCGCGCTCGGACCGAGCCATGCCGACACCGACAGGCCGAGGGCGCTCGCGACGGTGGAGCGCAATCCTCGTAAGAACGGTCGCTGGGGCCGGCGAGGTAAACCTTACGACTGAGAGGCCTGTCAGGCGGGGAACAGCCGAGGCCCCTATCCCCGCTGACCTATATCAGCGATCGGCGTGCGCCACTAACCTACCACAGCCGTCCGATATTCACTGCCGAGGTTCGGGAGGTCCACGATGAAGACGGTGATGCTCTATGTGGCTGAAGATCCGGGCCTGGAGGCTCGGTGCGCGGCGATCCTGACCGTCGTCCAAGCTCTGGGAGCGCACCTCACTTGCGTCCAGGCAACCCCCTTGTCGGCGTTCGTGCTGACGGACCCCTTCGGAGGCGTCCATCCCTCGATCGACCTTTTGAGCCAGTTGGAAAAGCAGCAGGACGCGACGCGGGCGCGCGTCGACTCGCAATTTGTGCAAGCGGGGATCCATGCCTCTTGGGTTCGCGAAGAGGGCCTTCCGGCAAGAGTCTTGCTGGATCATTCCCGTTTGAAGGATCTGCTTGTTCTTAGCCACGGCTCGGATGATGAACGATGGAACCAGTCGCTCGAGCTGGTCGGTGATTTGGCGGGCCACTGCCGGTCACCCGTGCTATCTGTCCCGCACACGTCATCGAAGCTCAACCTGTCGGGCAATGCCGCCATAGGCTGGAACGGATCGTTCGAGGCGGCGCAGGCGGTGAGGTTGGCCGTGCCGCTGCTGCGTTTGGCTTCGAAGGTGCAAGTTTTGACGGTCACGGAAGGCGATGTGACGGCAGACGATCGAGCGGCTCCCGCCTCGGATGCCGTCGCATATCTTTCGCAACATGGCGTGCCGTCGGAGATCCTGGAGCTGCAAAGAGGGTCGCATTCTGTTTCCGAGCGCCTGCTGCAGGCATGGCAGGAGACGAACGCGGGTTATGCCGTCCTTGGCGCATATGGCCACTCCCGGATCAGAGAGCGTATCCTCGGGGGCGTCACCCGGGACATGCTGCTGCGCAGCCCTGTCCCGCTGCTGCTGGCGCACTGAACGGCTCGCGGAGACGGAGAAACGGAGAGAGGAAACGCTGATTGCCCAAGTCGGGTCTGTGGCTACCGCCTTGGCGGTCGGCGCCTGCGACCGGTCTGCGTCTCTGCAAGATACGGCAAATAGTTCTTCAGCGGCCAAGACGACAAATTATCAGCAAGCAGTCGCTGAGCTGTCGGATTATGAGCGAAACGCCGTATTCCTGCGGGCGATTCGCGACGCCGGCATCGCCTGCCAAGGGTCACGTCGTCGGAACGGTTGCCGGACGACAAGACTGGTGCCGCATGGCGTCCGGCATGGCGGGTTCGATGTCAGGACGGCTCATACCATCTGATCGTCGTTCAACCCATGGCAGCGCGCAGGTGGTGTCGCGCGTAAGATGAGCTCTTGTTCCAACCTCAGGCGGCGCAGACCATCTGGCTTTAGGTGGAGACAATTGCGCAGGCGTGGTCCAACAGCCCACGACGATTCACGATCGTGACGTCCTTTCCATGGACGTCGATATAGCCCTGCCGCTGAAGAAGCGTGAACGTTCTCGTCACGGTCTCGCTGGTCAGCCCCAGATGATCGCCGATGTGAGCTCGCGACATGAGCAGCGAGAAGCTCGGCCGGCCGTCGAGTCGGTTCATCAGATCGATCAAGAAGAACGAGAGCTTTTCCACCGCGCTTGAACGGGCGAGGAGAAACCCGCATCTGTGCGAGACGGCATAGGACCGCAACAACCAGACGCGAGCCGCCGCCGATGTGCCTTCATCCGCGCTTGTAAGAGCCTGCAGCATGGAACTGTCGACGACAGCAATCGAAGCGGGACAAAGCGCTTCCGCAATCTGGCTGCGGACACTCGCCCGGTCCAGCCATATCAACTCTCCGGTGAGGTGAAAGGCGCCGATCCATCTTCGGCCGTCTTCGGCGATGACACTCGTTTGAACGACACCCGAGAGCACCCGGTAGAGGCCGCTGCCCGTCTTCAGGGCTAATTCTTGGCCCTCGGCCAATTCGATGATCCGAACCTTGCCGTGGTCGCCGCCGTCCACCAGTCTCGACGCGGCTCCCCAGTTCATGGCTCAGACGCTCTCTCCGACGCTCTCTCCGCGTGCGCTACAGTACAGTGACATATCTCACCAATGAATTGCAAGCTTCTCGTTGGCGAATTGCCTGATCTAAGTCAGGGCGGCTCAAGGTCGCGCTTGCCAAATTGGCTGCCTCCCGAGTGCTGTGGACGAGCCACTGGAGGGCGCTTCGATTGAAACAGGACCAACCACTTAGGCTTGCCGGGGTTTTGGAGCCGCCCCGCCTCCTTCTGCCCGATCGAAGAAGCTGCTGGGAGCGATGTCGCTCGCGTGGACAGGTGGTTCGGGCCGAGATCAATCCTCGGAACTGGAACGTCGCCGCAGCTTGTTCTCGAACCCCTTACTTCAGGCCTGGAACGTGCGTGCGAGGCCAGTGCCGGCCGGTCTGCACGTCGCCCAAGGACAATCTGAGTCGCTCTAGGCACGGACAGGAATAGGAGTCGGGCAGCAGTCAATCAGGAGCCACTCATGAGATCCATCCCAAAAGAACAATGGAAGACCTATTGCGACAGTGTAACCGACGCGCTCACAGGCCTTCGCGCCGAGATCGAGGTCGCTTCGCTCGATCTTGGCGATCAGATCGAAGCAGAATGGCTTCCCGTATACGGCATCACCTACGATCACAAAGATGATGTGTTCGAGGTGGCCCTCGAGGGGCTCGATCATCTTATTCGGCGTCCGCAGGAGCTCTATGTGGAGGAGGGGGCCGGGACCTTGGATGCGATTCTTGTGGTCGATCTGGACGCGGTCAGGCACTTGGTTCGTTTCCGCGAGCCGCTGATGCTTCCGCCGCCGGCCGAATAGCGAGGTACGTTCCGTAACACCTGCAAATCAGAAGAAGGATTGGCAAATGCGATCGCTGGTAAAGTCGTCACCATTACTTGCACTGGCGCTGATTGCCACGGCCTCCTGCTCGGAGGAGACAAAGAATGAGCAGGCTCAGGCGGACGCGACCGCGCCGGCGGCTGGGAAAGCAGGCAGTGCAGCGTCCGGTGCTGCCACCGCTGTGAACAGCAGCGAGCTCCTTCAGGAGGCCATGGTCGCTCTGCAGGAGACCCAAACGGCGCTCATGGCCATCGATCAGAGAAAGCCAAAGGAGGCGATCGCGGCGCTCGAGCGCGCGACGGGGAAGCTCGAGATCCTGCTGGCGCGGAGTCCGGATCTGGCGCTGGCGCCCGTCGACCAACGGGTCGTCACGCACAACATCCTGGCGGACGTGAAGCAGGTGCAGGCGCTGCGGGAACAGGCCGAGGAAGCGCTTGAGGACGGCCGAATTCAAGAGGCTCGGCATCTCATTGAAGGCTTGGCAAGCGAGACGGTGATCAGCGTCGGCAACCTGCCGCTCGCAACCTATCCCGACGCGATCAAGTCCGCGGCCGCCCTCCTTGCACAGAACAAGCCTCAGGAAGCTAAGGAGGTGCTCCTTACCGCGTTGAGCACGATCGTGGTTCGCGAAACCATCGTACCCCTGCCGATCACTCGGGCGGAGGCGGCGATCAGCGAGGCCAAACAGCTGGCCGCGAAGCCCCAGCGAACGGCGGCCGACAACGATCGCATCAAGACGTTGATCGCCGAAGCGCGGCGGCAACTGCAATTGGGGCGGGCGCTCGGCTATGCCACCAAGAAGGATCTCGACGAGCTTTCCGACACTTTGGACCAGATTGAACGAGAGACCGGCGAGCAACGAGCCGGAAGGCAGTTCTTCGAGAAGATCGAGCAGCTCTTCGAACGAGCCAAACAGGCGAGCCAACCCAAACAAAGCTGAGGGGCGGTAAGCACCGCAATGGCGCCACCTGATGGTTCAGTAAAGGAGCGCTCACCTTCGGCGTCTTCGCTGGTGTTCCTTGAAAAGGGGCCAAGGTATGAAAACAGTGAATCGCCTAGCAATGGGGCAAAGCCAATCAGCCGGTCGACCGGAGTAAATCTGCCCGGCTTCCACCCCCATGAAGGACGCTCTCGCCGGCACGGGCGACTCCTGCCTTTGCGGTGTCGTGCTGGATGGGATCGAATGGTGCCAGCTTTTGCTCGTATGGGAACGCCCGCTCGGGCAAGACGAAGTTACCCGTGAAGTTCCTCAGCGAAGGAGCGCAGCGCGGCGAATATCTCTTTTTTCGGATGCCGATGTGAAGCTCCGCTTCGGTGTCGCTAGAACGGAGATGGCAAGTCCTCTTTGGAAGACAATACCCCGATATCCATGACGGCGCATGCACCCTTTGAATGGGTCGGCTATGGCGGCACCGTGGAAAGTAGACCCGTTCCTCGCGAAGCCGTTCTCGTGGTCAATGCGCATTCGCGAAGAGGTGACCAACTTTATCGCGACGCTTGCGATAGGCTCGAAGCTGCCGGCATCCGCATCACCGACGCCCATCTAGTGCATGATCGGCAACACCTCGTCCCGGTCGTGAGGAAGGCGGTCGAGGCCGGCGCACCGATGATCATAGTCGGCGGCGGCGATGGATCGCTATCCAGCGCAGTCGACGAGATCGTGGACCGCGACTGCGTCTTCGCACTGTTGCCGCTCGGAACGGCGAACAGCTTTGCGCGCACCCTTGGCATCCCGCTCCACCTCGAGGGGGCCGTGCGCACGATTGCAACGGGGGAGAGGCGGCGCCTCGATCTCGGAATCGTCAATGGGGATTATTTCGCCAATGCGGCGGCAATCGGGGTCTCGCCCCTTATTGGAGAGACGCTGCCCCACAAGCTGAAGCGGTACCTTGGCCGGGTCGGCTATCTGCTTTGGGCCATCTGGTGTCTCATCCGCTTTGCCCCGTTCAGGTTCTACGTGGATGACGGGAGCGGTCCAAGATCGCTTTGGGCCACGGAGGTACGGATCTTCAACGGCCGGTTCCATGGGAGCGTCGAGCTCGCCGAAGGCGAGCGCCTCGATGACGGAGAGATCGTGGTTCAGGTAGTGACGGGCAAGAGTGTCCTGAAGCTGATGTGGGACTGGCTCGCCCGTTTCCTCAAACTGCCGGGACGGGGCGCAACGACGGAGGAGTTTCGCGGCGAAAGGCTTTTCGTCGATACGAGGCCAAGGCTGAAGATCTCGGTCGACGGGGAGGTACTCACGAAGACGCCCGCGGTTGTCGAAAGTGCGCACAAGGCGATCGAGGTAGTCGTCCCGCGGCAGCCATAGTCTTCCAAGGAGCGATCGCGTTCAGGTGTAGGCTTGCGGGGCTCCATACGGACCGCCCGGCCGCGCGCGTGGCTCAGCCCCCTTGTGGTTCCGGCAGCATTAGTGGTTCGCGAATTCTCAGGATCGTGCGCACGTCGTCGTCCCCGACGATCTCGATCCCGACCACGCCGCCGGCCTGCCAGTCGACGAACACTTCCCTTGGCCGGATCACTCGATGACCGATGTTCGCCATCTCGACCTCGAAGGTGTCTCCCCTGGGATCATAGCTCAGCCCATAGAGCGGCACCCTCTCGGCTAGCAGCTGATCGCCGTGCTCCAGTGATGCAATGTCGACGTCAGCCTGCCTCTGGTCCTGGATGGTCTTGGTGAATTGCTCGAAGAAGGGATGCCATTGGTCCTTTGCAATGTTGCGTGTTGCCATGTCCAAACCTCGCTTAGCTCGCTTGCGGGCGAGGGGGCGCCGCCAGTGGGCGGCGCATCTCCTGCGCCGCGATAAAGATGTAACCCGTTGAGAACGCGAGCGGCTCCGTACCCTGATCAGGCCGCCTGTTCTGCCGGCTCGACCAGGCCTTCGGACCGCAGCGCCGCCTGCACCGCCTCGCGCGACGCGATCCGCTCGAGGAACGCGGCGAGCTTCGGCCACCGGCCGGAGCCGATTCCCATCTGCTGGGCCCAGCGTGCGACGACGAACATATAGATGTCCGCCACTGTCAGCTCCTGCCCGAGCAGGTACGGCCTGCCGTCGGCCAGTTGTCGCTCGACATGGTCCAGCCGCCGGGCAACATTCTCCCGCGCGGCGGCCTTTGCCTCCTCGGACGCGCGAGGCGAGAACAGCGGCCCATAGGCCTTGTGCAATTCGGCCGCGATGAAGATCAGCTGCTCGTTCATTCGCGCGCGCTCGAGCGTTCCCGGGGGCGGCGCAAGGCCGACTTCGGGCTTGAGGTCGGCCAGGTACTGAACGATGGCCCCGCCTTCGGTCAGGACCTGCCCGTCGTCCAGCATCAGGGCCGGGACATACCCTTTCGGGTTGATCGCGTAGAAGTCCGCGCCGCTTTCCGTTCGGTGCGTCGCGAGATCCACTTTCTCGGTCTCGAACTCGAAACCGGCTTCCCGCAGCACGATGTGTGTGGCCAGCGAGCAAGCACCGGGCGTGTAGTACAGTTTCATCGGTCTCCTCCTTTCGTGAGGGTCCGGCCGCCCCGCGGCGGCCGGACCGCGTGAAAAAAGACGACGTGATCGAGGTAGGATGGCGGGCCCGCCCGTCAACGGGTGCTTGCCGCCGGCACGCCTTCCTCCATCGGCTGCGTGGACGCTTCGCGCCGCGGCGGCGGAAACTCGCCAGGGAGCGCTGGCGCCGACGGGAGTCCGGTGACCTCCAGTATCTCCTGCTGGCCGAGCGTTTCGCGCTCCATCAGCTTGGTGACCAGCGCGTCGAGCGCGCCGCGATGCTTTTCCAGGAGCCGCCGCGCCTGGTCATGGCACTCCGCGATGATGCGCTGCACCTCCGCATCGACCAGCTTCGCCGTTTCCTCGCTATACGGCCTGGGGCCGAGCATGCCGCCGCTTCCGATCCAGTCGTTCGTGCGCGGCGCGAGTTGCACCAGGCCCAGCTTGTCGCTCATGCCCCAGCGGGTCACCATCTGGCGGGCGAGCGCGGTTGCCTGTTCGATGTCGTTCTCGGCACCGGTGGTACGGCTGCCGTAGACGACCTCCTCTGCGGCGCGGCCACCGAGCATGCCGATGATGCGGGCCCGCAGGTAGTCTTCCGGGTAGTTATACCGGTCGGCGGAGGGCGCCTGGTAGGTCACGCCGAGCGCCTGCCCACGGGGCACGATCGTCACCCGGTGGACGGGGTCCGCGCCGGGGACGACGATCCCGAGGATCGCGTGACCGCCCTCGTGATAGGCGATGCGCCGCCGATCTTCGTCCGTGAGTATGATCGGCCGGGCCGGGCCGAGGACTATCTTCTCCAGCGCGTCGAGGAAGTCCTGGTGGTGCACCTCAGTGCGCTCGTGACGCGCGGCAAGCAGGGCGGCCTCGTTGACGAGGTTGCGGATGTCGGCGCCCGAAACCCCAGGCGTCGAGCGGGCGAGCGCCGCCAGGTCGACGTCGTCCGCGAGCGGAACCTTGCGGGTATGCACCTTGAATATGGCCTCGCGCCCGGCGCTGTCCGGCAGGTTGACGACCACGCGCCTGTCGAACCGGCCGGGCCGCAGCAAAGCCTTGTCGAGGATGTCCGGCTGGTTGGTCGCGGCGAGGACGACCACGCCTTCGCGGCTCGAGAAGCCGTCCATCTCGGCGAGGATCTGGTTGAGCGTCTGCTCATGCTCGGCCGCTCCGCCGATGACCGTCTGCCCGCGAGCGCGGCCGATCGAGTCGATCTCGTCGATGAAGATGATGGCCGGCGCATGCTCGCGCGCCTCCTTGAACAAGTCGCGCACCCGCGCCGCGCCTACGCCGACGATCATCTCGACGAACTCGGAGCCGCTCATCGAAAAGAACGGAACGCCTGCTTCGCCGGCGACGGCACGCGCGAGCAGGGTCTTGCCCGTGCCCGGCGGCCCCACGAGCAGCACGCCCTTCGGCATGGTGCCGCCGAGCCGCGTGTATTTGTCGGGATTCTTCAGGAAGTCGACGATCTCGACGAGCTCGTGTTCAGCCTCGTCGATCCCCGCGACATCCTCGAAGGTGACGTTCGTGTCCTTTTCCTTGTCGAAGCGCCGTGCGCGGCTCTTTCCGAGGCCGAATGCGCCGAACATGCCGCCGCCTTCTCTCGCCGCGCGGCGGAACATCCAGACGTAAAGGCCGATCAGCAGGAGCGCGGGTCCGAAGCTCCAGAACAGCATCGCCAGCGGGCTGCTTTCGGCACGGATCGGCTCCGCGCGGATCTCCACGTCCTTGTTCAGAAGCTCCGTTTCGAGGCCCGGGTCGACGAACGGCGGGATGATCGTCGTGAAGTCGGTGACCTTCCTCGGCTCGCCCCGCGAGAGCGCCTGCGTCGGTGAGCCGCCGCGTGCCCTGGACTCCTGCGGTGGCGGCCAGTCGATCGCCGACCGGAACCGGCCATCGACCGTCTCTCCGCGCACATGCACTGCTTCGACATTGCCTTTGGCGAGTTCCTCGCGAAAGGCGGTGTAGGAGATGGCCGCCGGCGCGCTCGGGCCGGGGAAGAAGACGTGCACGATCGCATAGTTGATGACGAGAAGCAGCAGGAACGCCAGAAAGGCGCGTGCCGGCGGCACGCTCGATTGGTCTTGCCCGGCTCCTTCACGGTTGCCGGCATCGCCTTTGTCCGGCGGCTCGCTCATGCGTCGTTCGGCCAGGTCCATGGTGAACTCCTGTACTCACGACAGAATACGGCGCATGCGGCTCAGGTTCCGCTTGCCGGCCGATAGCGAGCGCGCCGGGCGATCCGCTCAGTCTTCGAGCAGGGCGCGAAGCATCCAGGCAGTCTTCTCATGTGCGGCGATGCGCTCGGTGAGCAGATCGGCGGTTGCCTCGTCGTTGACGCCGTCAGCCTTCGGGAACAGCTCGCGGGCAGTGCGGGCTGTCGCTTCGTGCCCTTCGGCGAGTATCCGGATCATCTCGGTCGCCTTCGGCGGCACCTCCGGGGCGTCGGGCAGCGAGCTCAGCCTGCTGAACTGGGCATAGGATCCCGGCGCTGGGCGGCCGAGAGCGCGGATCCGCTCCGCGATCGGGTCGACCGCATTCCACAGCTCGGTGTACTGGACCATGAACATCTCATGCAGGCTGCTGAACATCGGCCCGGTCACGTTCCAGTGGAAGTTGTGAGTGGTCAGATAAAGCGTGTAGGTGTCCGCGAGCAGGCGGCTCAGGCCCTCGGCGATCTCGGCCTGGTCTTCTGCGCGGATGCCAATCAGAGTGGTCATGGCTTCTCCTCCTGAATGATCATTCGGTTAGCGTGGTAGCTCGATCGTGGGTCCAAGGTTCGCGATCACCTGCCGCGCGTCGAAGCTGCGCGGGTCGTTCGGCCGGGTCCCCCGGAACATGACGATCTCGGCGGTCGCCTCGTAGCGCTCGACTGTCCGCACATCGACGGTGTCGGCCCAGAACGGATCGCCGAACCAGGGATCCCATGCCCGCCAGCCGAACGGGCCGTAGTAGCGCCAGTACGGCCGCCAGTATGGGTAAGGGCCGGGGCCGAGCGGCCGCGAGATGCGGGTGTCGACGTCGCGTTCGGTATCCCGCTGCACGACCGTGAAACCGTCATAGCCGGACTGCACCGTCAACTCGGCCGCACGGTAGAGGAGGTAGTTCTCGACACGCTCGCGCGAGGTGAACTGGTTGCCGACGAAGGTGACGCGGTAGCGGTTGTCCTCGATGCGCTGTTCCGAGTAGCCGCCGGCCACAGCTCGCCCGCGCTCGAGCGGCTGGTACGGCGTCGGCGTGGCGCAGGCGGTTGCCAAGAGCGCTAATGCGACGGCTGTCCCCGTCGCATGAGCGCCCGCGAAGATGCGTTGAAGCATGGCGCTCTCCTTGAAGGTTTTTCGCCTCGAGAACGCCGCACGTGGCGCGGGGTTTCGAGCCAACTTCGACCGGCTCGCGGGAAGAGTTTCCCGTCAATTCGCCCACGGCCGAACCGGGCTTGTCGGCGGTAAAAGGCCGCACTAGCATTGGATTCTGGATTGGGTTTGCTCCGGAGTTTCGTGGCGTGGTCGAAGAGAACGGGGGGCGACCCAGGCAGCTTGCGGCCAGCGGGATTGGCGGCCTCGACGAAATCCTGCTGGGCGGATTCGAGCGCGACAATCTCTACCTGATCGAGGGCACGCCCGGATCGGGCAAGACCACTCTCGCGATGCAGTTCCTCATCGAAGGCGCGCGGCTGGGCGAGACCTGCCTGTACATCTCGTTATCCGAGACGGAGGCCGAACTTCGCCGAAGCGCGCAGAGCCACGGCTGGGGCCTCGAAGGGATCACGCTGCTCGAAATCGCGCCGCTCGAGGCCGATCCCGATCAGCAGCAGCGTCTCCTCCATCCTTCGGAGGTCGAGCTGGGGCATACGGTCAATCTGATCACTCAGGCGGTCGAGGCGGCAAAGCCCGACCGGGTCGTGATCGACGCGCTGACGGAGGTTCGGCTCCTTGCCGAAGACCCATTCGAGTATCGACGACAGATATTGATGCTCAAGCGGTTCTTCTCGCGCTCCGACTGCACCGTTCTTGCGCTCGACGATCTGACCGACGCAGCGCCCGGGCTGCACCTTCACAGCGTCGTGCATGGTGTTCTCAGCCTCGAACCGCGGCGCATGGAGTATGGCGCCGTCCGTAGACGCCTTTCGATCGTGAAGCTTCGCGGCGTCAACTTTCGCAGCGGTTATCACGACTATGTGATCCGGACGGGCGGGATCGAGATCTACCCGAGCCTTGTTGCCTCCGAACACCAGGGGAACTTCGCACCCGAAGCACAGTCCAGCGGCGTTGCCGCGCTCGACGCGCTCCTCGGAGGTGGGCTGCGGCGCGGCACGAGCACTCTGCTTATCGGCCCCTCCGGGGTCGGCAAGTCGACGCTGGCGATCCAGTACGCGCTCGCCGCCACCGATCAGGACGGCAAGGCCGCCATGTTCGCCTTCGACGAGAGCTACCGGACGGCGGCCGAGCGCGCGAGCGGCCTCGGCCTCGACCTCGGTGGGGCGAAGCAGGCCGGCAAACTCGCCTGGACAGAGCTCAGCCCGACCACGCTGTCGCCCGGCGAGTTCGTGAGCAAGGTGCGGCGGGAAGTCTCGTCGGGGGCAGGTGTCGTCATCATCGACAGCCTCAACAGCTACATTGCCTCCATGCCGGGAGAGGAGGCCTTGGTCCTGCACATGCACGAGCTGCTAGCGTACCTGGGGAATGAAGGTATCGTCACCATTCTCATCATGGCCCAGCATGGCCTGGTCGGAGAGACCTACGCCCCGCTCGACCTGAGCTTCATGGCGGACTCGATCGTTCTGCTGCGCTATTTCGAGGCAGGCGGAGAGGTCCGCAAGGCGATCTCGGTGCTCAAGAGCCGGAGCGGCCGGCACGAGACGACCATTCGAGAATATCAGCTGGCAAGCGGGGCCGGGGTCGAAGTCGGGCCGCCGATCAGGGAGTTTCAGGGCGTTCTTACCGGGGTACCGACGTTCGTCGGCGGGCCGGACTCACTCGCATCCGTAGCCGGCGCCGATGGATCGGCCAGCTGAGTCTCTCGACAAACGGATCCTGATCCTCGCTCCGGCTCGCCGCGACGGACCGAGCGTTGCGGAGCTCATTGTCCAGGAGGGGCTCCTCGCCGAAGTCTGCCCCGATCTTCCCGCCCTGTGCGAAGCGCTCGCGGCAGGCGCCGGGGCCGTCCTCGTGTCCGAAGAGGCGCTGGCCACCGAGGAGCAGCACAAGGCGTTCCTGGCTGCACTGGCGCAACAACCGCATTGGTCCGAGTTGCCAGTCCTTCTGGTGAGCGGCCGGCATCAGCGCAGCCGGCTGCTGACCAGCGAACCCGGCGGCTATCCCAACGTGGTGCTGCTCGAGCGTCCGATGCGCGCGGCGACGCTGGTGAGCGCGCTGCAATCGGCGCTCCGCGCCCGGCGCCGGCAGTACGACATCAGGAATTACCTGCGCGAGCAGGCGCGCCAGCGCGCGGAGCTGCGCCGCCTCAACACGACGCTTGAGCAGCGGGTCGCGGAACGCACCCGCGAGCTCGAGGAGGCGATGCGGCGAAGCCAGGAGGCGGAAAAGGCGCTCAGGCAGTCGCAGAAGATGGAGGCCATCGGTCAGCTCACCGGCGGTATCGCCCACGACTTCAATAACCTTCTGATGGTGATCACCGCCGGTCTCGACCTGATGGAACGTACAGACGATGCCGCACGGCAGGAGCGGCTTCGTCGCGAGATGCGTCAGGCCACCGAGAAGGGACGGGTTCTGATCGGCCAGCTGCTTGCGTTCGCCCGCAAGACGACGCTGGCGCCGGAGGTGATCGAGCTGCGCGAGCTGCTCGACGGAATGCAGATACTCCTCCGGGGTGCGCTGGGCAGCAAAGTCGCGGTCCAGATCGATGTCGCCGAAGACCTGTGGCCGATCTTCGCCGATCCGACGCAGCTCGAGCTTGCGTTACTCAATCTTGCCGTCAACGCGCGCGATGCGATGCCGTCGGGTGGCCGTCTTTCGATCGGTGCCCGCAACAAGCGCATGGAAGAGGCCGAGAGCGGCGGCTTGTCGGGGGATTTTGTGCAGATCACGGTGGCCGATACTGGCTCCGGAATTCCTCCCGAGATTCTCGAACGGGTCTTCGAACCGTTTTTCACGACCAAGCCGGTGGGCAAGGGAACCGGCCTTGGCCTCAGCCAGGTATACGGGTTTGCCAAGCAATCGGGAGGGCTGGCCGACTTGCGTACCGAGCTCGGCGTCGGAACCGAGATCATCCTCCATTTGCCGCGCGCGAGCACGACAAAGCAGCCGACGGCCAGCGGCGAAGTACCACAAGACCAAACCAACGATTTCCAGTTGGGCCGAAGCGCGCTGCTCGTGGAGGACAGCGACCAGGTGGCGGCGCTCACGACCGAGATGCTCCAGAATCTCGGCTTTGCGGTCGAGCGCGCGCGAGACGCCAGGGAAGCGCTCGACAAGCTCGAGTCCGGCTATCACGCCGAGCTGGTTCTGTCCGATATCCTCATGCCGGGTGACATGAACGGCATGGGTTTCGCTCGCGAGCTAAAGCGCAAGCGGCCGCAGCTCCCCGTTCTACTGATGACAGGTTATTCGGAATCCGCGGCGGAACTGCTCCCGTCGGATAACCTGAGCCTGCTGAAGAAGCCCTTCGATCTCGCGGAGCTCGAGGCGGCGTTGCGAGACTGCTGCCGGAAATACGAATCGACGCCGATCAACGATACTCAGGCCGCTGAATGAGCAGTCGCGAAGGCATCCGCGGCTACTGCATGCTCTGCAACAGCGCGTCGACGCTCACGGTTGCAAAAGCCGTATAGGTATCGGCCACTCCGTACGGGAGCAGCAGGGTGCGCCCGAGCACAACCGCGCCGCAACTGTATGCGACATTGGGAACGTAACCGCCGCGAGCTGCCGGGCCGGGGCGCACCAGCGGCTGAACAGAGCGAGCGATGACCTTCGACGGGTCTCGCTTGTCCAGCAGGCAGGCTCCAAGACAATAGGTCCGAACCGATCCCACACCGTGGGTCAGGACCAGCCAGCCTTCCTCTATCTCTATGGGAGAGCCGCAGTTTCCCAACTGCACGAACTCCCAGGGCCAGCGAGGCTGAAGGATGACCTCGCCGCGTTCCCAGTTGTAGATGTCGTTCGAGAAGAGCAGCCAGATGTTCTCGTGGTCGTGCCTGCCGAGCATGGCGAAGTGGCCGTCGATCCGGCGCGGAAACAGCGCCATGCCTTTGGTAGCGCTTAACGGCCCGCGCAGCGCGCTCAGCTCGAAGCTGGCGAAATCGCGGGTGCGCAGCAGTTCCTGCCGCACGCTCTCGCCGCTAAACGCGGTATATGTGCCGAGATAGACTGGATGGCCGTCTTCCTCCGTGAACCGAACCAGCCTGAGATCCTCGAGGCCTCCCCGCTGGCGGTACGTCACGGGAAATATCACGAGCTGGGAGAGATCCTGATGCTCGCCGAAATAGAGGCGGGCACCGGGATCGTCCGGCGCTCCACCGGGAATCCTCTCGATCAGCGGTGACACCGGTGAGCGGACAGGGCCGTTGAGGTGAAGTTCGCCGGAGGCGGTGAACACACCCGTCCGGAAGCTGATCGACGAAAGATGCCCTTCGCCAACCCCGCGCAAGGAGAAGATCAGCCGGACCGATCCTGCAGACAGCCCGCCTTGGTCCGGGTGCGGGACGACGCTGGGATTGAAAAGGGCGGCGGATTCGAACGAATACTCCTCGACGAAATATCCACCGATGGCCAGCTTTTGGTCATGGGTCGCTTGTCGCCCCATCAGGGCTTGCTCCGCCAAATCATGGAAACGACGCAGAAGCACACGTTCGAGATCGCCGTGCCGTTCTGAAAGCCCGCCCACTATCCGCTCGAGTTCCTGCGCGAGCTCCTCCTCCCTGAGCGAGAGGACCCGCTCAACGATACGCTGAACGCGCGGGCGGGTCGGCCGAAACTCCCCGCCGCCATTCTCGGCCGGGGTGAATGGGCGAAGAGCGACCCTGGTGGGATCGGGGCGGAGGACCAGCTCAAGTGGTCTAAGCAGCTTGTTCAGATCCGCTCCGGCCAAAAGCACGGCTCCTTGAGATTGTTATTCCATTCGCTCCAGACCCACGTTCGCGCGGGGACTGAGAGCGCGTATGCCAGAAAGCGAACGTGCATTAAAACTCAACGCGACGTTCTGGGATGGGCTTAGAATGGCGGCCAAGGGTCGGTCTGCTCTTCAAGTGGGCGGCCGAAAAGGCCCCGAGCTGCTGCTCCACACGAAGGCCATAGGTCAGCAAACGAAGGCTGGAGAGCCGGCAACTTCCGCTGTTATTCGGCGAAACGGAAATCGCACATGCAGCAGCATCCCACGGCCCGGTCCCTACTGGCGCTGGCCGTAATGACCGATGCCTGCTCAGTCCTCACGCAGCGGTGCGATATTTGAATGAGGGAAGCGCTAGCCTTCCGAGGGCAGGTCGTCCGCTGACAACCTATCGCCAGCATTCATTTCTTGCGCCGAAACCGCAGTTCGCGAGGGGCGTTAACTCCGGCCGGAAAGCCAAACAGAGGAGGAACCATGGAACTCCATCTCGGCCGGCTTCTCGATCACGTCCATCTGCGCGTGTGTGGATCGGCGTGCAAAAAGAACCCCGTTATGGGGGTGATCGGCGTCTAAAAGGGACCCCCATCTCGATGGTTTAGGTGCGTCGGCTTGGTTGTAGCCAAGCGGCGGGATCGGGATGTTGATTTTGGAGACGGTGGTAAGGATCCGGCGCGAGCACGCCGATGGTAAGTCGATCAAGGCGATCGCGCGAGACCTGCGGGTGTCGCGCAAGGTGGTGAGGAAGGCGATCCGCGCTCCGGAGGCGGGCTTTGCTTATCGGCGGTCAGTGCAGCCGCTTCCCCGGATCGGCCCGTTCCAGGAGCGCCTAGACACTCTGCTGACGGAGAACGAGGCACGGCCCCGGCGCGAGCGGCTGCGGATGACGCGGATCCATGACCTGCTGCTGCGCGAGGGGTTCGACGGCTCCTACGATGCAGTGAGGCGCTATGCGAAGCGCTGGCTGGATAACCGGCGCAAGGATGCGGGCGACGGCGCAGCGGCGTTCATCCCGCTGATGTTCCGGCCCGGCGAGGCATACCAGTTCGACTGGAGCCACGAGGATGTGGAGATCGCTGGCAAGCCGATGCGCGTGAAGGTCGCGCATATGCGGCTTTGCGCATCGCGGGCGGTGTTCGTGCGGGCCTATCCTCGCGAGACGCAGGAGATGGTCTTCGATGCCCACGCGCGGGCGTTCGCCTTCTTCGGCGGCGTGCCGACGCGGGGGATCTATGACAACATGAAGACCGCGGTGACGACGGTGTTCACGGGCAAGGAGCGGGTCTTCAACCGCCGGTTCCTGATCATGGCCGACCACTACATGATCGAGCCCGTCGCCTGTTCGCCGGCGGCCGGTTGGGAGAAGGGCCAGGTCGAGCACCAGGTGCAGACGATCCGGGGCCGGTTCTTCCAGCCCCGGCTGCGCTTTGCGAGCCTGGAGGAGCTGAATGGGTGGCTGGAGGCTGAGTGCCGCCGCTGGGCAGCGCTGCATCCTCATCCCGATCAGCGCGAGCTGACCATCGCCGAGGCATGGGACGCCGAGCGCCCGTCGCTCCAGGTGATGCTGGCGCCGTTCGATGGCTTCCACGAGACGCCGCACGCGGTGACCGGCACCTGCCTGATAAGCTTCGACCGCAACCGCTACTCGGTCATGGCCAAGGCGGCCCGACGCGCGGTGCAGGTGCGCGCCTACGCCGACCGGATCGTGGTGCGCCTGGACGACGAGGTGGTCGCCGAGCATCCCCGCTTCTTCGGCCGGGATCGGATGATCCTTGATCCCTGGCATTACCTGCCAGTGCTGGCCAAGAAGCCGGGCGCCTTGAGGAACGGGGCACCGTTCCAGGACTGGGATCTGCCACCGGCACTGGCGCGGCTCAGGCGCAAGCTGGGGACGGGCGATGAAGCCGACCGCCGGTTCGTGCGCGTGCTCTCTGCCGTGCTGACCGACGGGCTCGAAGCGGTCGAGGCCGCGATCCGCGAGGCGCTGGCCGCCGGTGCTGCCAGCGATGACGTGATCCTCAATATCCTGGCACGGCGTCGTGAGCCGCCCCGGCCACCGACCATCGCCACGTCCGAAGCGCTGGCGCTCAGCCGCCCGCCGGCCGCGGACTGTGCTCGCTACGACCTGCTGCGAGGCGCCCGTGCAGCGGCATGAGATGATCGCCGCCATGAGCGGCCTGGGCCTCAAGGGCATGGCTGGCGCCTTCGACGAGGCGGTCACCACCGGCATCCAGCGCAAGCGCACCGCCATGGAGATCCTGACCGATCTGCTGCGCGCTGAGGCTGCCCATCGCCATGCGGCATCGATCCGCTATCGCATGACCGCGGCCAGGCTGCCGGCGGTGAAGGACATCGATGCGTTCGTGTTCGAGGGGACGCTGATCGACGAACAACTGGTGCGCTCGCTACATGCCGGCTCGTTCCTGCCCGGCCAGCGCAACATCGTCCTGGTCGGCGGCACCGGGACTGGGAAGACTCACCTGGCGATCGCAATCACCGCCAGCGTCGTGCGTGCCGGCGCCCGCGGCCGCTACTTCAACACCGTGGATCTGGTGAACCGGCTCGAGGAAGAGAGCCGCCTCGGCAAGGCCGGTACGCTTGCGGCCCAGCTCTCCCGCCTCGACCTCGTCGTGCTCGATGAGCTCGGCTATCTGCCGTTCGCCCGCTCGGGCGGCCAGTTGCTGTTCCACCTCGTCAGCAAGCTCTACGAGCGCACCTCGGTGATCATCACCACGAACCTGGCGTTCGGTGAATGGCCGACCGTCTTCGGCGACCCCAAGATGACGGCCGCGCTGCTCGACCGCATCACCCATCACTGCGACATCGTCGAGACTGGCAACGACAGCTGGCGGCTCAGAAACCGGAGCTAAAACCCTCCCCCCAGACCCCCCACCCGGCGGTTGACCCGGTGGGTCCACAGGAACCTCCCACGGCCGGCACCGCCAGCGCTTGAGGGGGGCGCGCGGCGCCGGCCGTGGGTCCCTCCTATGGACTACCGGGACAACCGCCCCCCAACCCGCAAAGGGGGTCCCTATTGCACGCCGATATGGGGTCCCGGTTCGACGCCTATTTACAGAGTCCTCTTCTGGCACCATCTTCGGCTCTTCGAGCGCGGCACCGGAGAGGCGCGTCGCCAAGACGAGCGGCTGGCGCCTGATGTGCGGCGCTTGGCGACGGGGGGGCCTGCTCGCTAGCGTCATCGGCGACGGATGGGGCTGCGTGCTGGCGCGCCCAGATGAGAGCGCGGGCGACAGAGGGGGTTGAATGAAGGTGGCGGTCTTCAGCGCAAGGTCATACGACCGCGAATTCCTCGGCGCGGCCAGCCGGGCGGTCGCACCGGCGCAAGAGCTGACGTTCTTCGAACCGCACCTCGTCGAGGATACCGCGCCGCTGGCGCGGGGGCACCAGGCGGTCTGCGCGTTCGTCAACGATCGGCTGAATCGCCCGGTGCTGGAGGTGCTGGCCGCCGAAGGCGTTCGCCTGGTCGCCCTGCGCAGCGCCGGCTTCAATCATGTCGATCTGCAAGCCGCGCGTGAGCTCGGGCTGCCGGTCGCGCGGGTCCCGTCCTACTCGCCCGCGGCGGTAGCCGAGCACGCGGTCGCGCTCATCCTGTGCCTCAACCGCAAGATCCACAAGGCTTACGCGCGCGTTCGGGAAGGCAATTTCGCCCTGGAGGGCCTGCTCGGGTTCGACTTGTTCGGCCGCACGTTCGGAATCGTGGGGGCAGGTAAGATCGGCTTGGCCGCCGCGCGGATCATGGCCGGGTTCGGCTGCCGGCTGCTGGCGTCGGACCCGCAAGCGAACCCCGCGTTCGAGCGCCTGGGTGGCCGCTATGTCGAGCTAGCGCACCTGCTTGCCAGCGCCGACATCGTCTCGCTGCATTGCCCGTTGAACCCGTCCACTCATCATCTGATCGACAGCGCGGCGATCGCGCGGATGAAGCCCGGCGTGATGCTCATCAACACCAGCCGCGGGGCCGTGGTCGATACCAGCGCTCTCATCGCGGCGCTCAAGAGCGGCAAGATCGGCTCGGTGGGTCTGGATGTTTACGAGGAGGAGGCTGACCTGTTCTTCGAGGACCTTTCCGACAAGGTGATCGGCGACGACGTGTTCGCCCGCCTTCTGACCTTCCCCAACGTGTTGATCACAGGGCACCAGGCCTTCTTCACCAGGGAGGCGATGGAGGCGATCGCAACCACCACCCTGGAGAACATCGCCGCGTTCGAGCGCGACGGCGCGCCGCTCCACCCCCTGTAGGCGCTGTCGCGGACGGCGGAGCCGGCCGCCTCTACCCCCGAGCCGATCGTCAGAACCACGCTCTGAGGCCGGCGAGAAACGCCAGGCTATCGGCGTCCTCCCCGGCGGCGCGATTCATGTCGCGAGTGCTCCCGAGCGAGGTCTCGTATTCGACGCCGAGGTAGGGCGCGACTAGCGGCGTCACCTGGTAGCGGAGCCGCCACCCGATCGCTGCGCCGCTGATGCCGGAACCGATGCGTTCGGCGGGCATGTCCTGGAGGGCGAAGTCAATCTCCGCACGCGGCTGCAGGATCAGGGCCTGGGTGAGACGAACGTCGTGCTCGGCCTCGAGGCGGGCGGTCAGGTCCCCCTCGTCGGAGAGGAAGGCGGCCGCCTCCACCTCGATCCAGTAAGGCGCCAGACCCTGGAGTCCGAGGACCAGGTGAGCGCGGTCCTCGCGTCCGCCGGTGTCGTATCTGACGCCTGTCTGGAGGTCGAACCAGGGGTTGATAGCGTGGCTCCACAGCGCCTGGATCCGCGCGCTCTCGAAATCCTCGCCCAACGTTCCCTCGCCTTCCGCCTTGAGCCAAAGCTTGTCGAGGTCGCCCCCATACCAGGCCTGGACGTCGAACACCTGGCGATCGCGCCCCTCACGCACTTGCGCCTCGATCCGCTCGATCACTACCCGGTGGACCGGGATATCGCCGTGCTCGCGGCCCAGTTGCCGCCGCGCCGCGGCCATCTCGGTGCCGGAGAAGAACACGTCGGCGGCGTTTTCCGGCCCGCTGAATGCCTGCGCCGGCGGCGCCCCGATCGGCGGTGCCCCGGCGGTGAGATCGTGGCCGGCATGGGCGTCAGCGGACGGGGATGGCGCCTGCGCGGCCGGAACTTCGGCAGGCGGCGCTTCGCTCTCCTCGCGCGAGATCGCCTCGCCAGCGGACGCGGCCGAGTGGACCGAGTGGTCCTGCGCCGGCGCCGGCTGTGCCGCTCCCCGCCCGTCGCTGGAGCCGCGCGCCGAGTGAGCTTCGGCCGTATCCGCATGGCGGTGATCGGCATGGCCGGCGGCGGGCGGCAGCGAGGCCGCCTGCTCGGGGCTGCCGTGCCCTTCATGCTGGGCCAGCGCCGGGGTGGCTGCCGCCGCCACAGAGGCAACGAGGAAGGCGCGCCAGATCATGCCATGGCTCCTTCGAGCGGCCGCACCTTCACGATCCGCATCATGCCCGCGTGCATGTGGTAGAGGAGATGGCAGTGGAACGCCCAGTCGCCGGGCGCATCGGCCGTGAGGTCCAGGTCGATGTAGCCGCCTGGCAAGACCCGCACCGTGTGCTTGAGCGGCTGGTGCGAACCGTGCCCGTTGACCAGTTCGAAGAAGTGGCCGTGCAAGTGCATCGGATGGGTCATCATGGTGTCGTTGATGAGCCGCAGGCGCACTCGCTCGTCGCGGGCGAAGCGATACGGCTCGGGATTTTCGGAGAGCTGCTGGCCGTCCAACGACCACATGAACCGCTCCATGTTTCCGGTCAGGTGGATTTCGATCATGCGGGTCGGGGTGCGTGTGTCCGGGCGGGCGCGCAGCGCGACCAAGTCGCGGTAGGTCAGCACTCTGTGGCCGACGTCCTCCAGGCCGATCCCTGGATCGCCCACCCGGTCTGCCGGCATCGGTGCTATCATGTCCACGCCAACGCCGACGGGAAAGTCCACCTTGGACTTGTCGCGCATGTTCATGGCGGCGTGATCCGCGCTGGTGGCTGTGTCGGGCCGCGCCCGCGGTGGCGATCCGCCGTGCGCGGCAGCGGCATGATCCATCGCGGCATGAGCCATCGCCGAGTGGTTCATGGCGGAGTGGTCCATCGCGGAATGGTTCATGGCGGAGTGGTCCATCGCCGGCCCGCCTCCAGCACCATCATGGCGCGCGCTACCCGGGTCCACGCCGGGGTCGTGCCCCGAGGAATGGCCCATCCCCATGTCCTTCATGCCCAACGTCGGCCGCTCGCGAAGCGGCGGGACGGGTGCGCGCATCCCGGCGCGCGGGGCAAGCGTCGCGACGCCCATGCCCGACCGGTCGATCGTCTCGGCGATCAGCGAGTACGCCTGATCGCCCGGCGCGACGATGACGTCGTAAGTCTCGGCATTGCCGATCTGGAACTCGTCGACTTGGACGGGGCGAACCTCGATGCCGTCGCTGGCGACGACAGTCATCGGCAGCCCCGGGATGCGCAAGTTGAACGTCGTCTGCGCCGCCGCATTGATGATCCGCAAGCGAACCCGCTCGCCTGGCTTGAACAGCCCGGTCCAGTTCTCTTGCGGGCTGTGGCCGTTGATCAGGAATTCATAAGCTGCCTCGGTGACGTCGGCGATGTCGGTCGGGTCCATCCGCATCCGGGCGAACATCTCGCGCTCTTCGGGCGTGAGCGGATCGGCTGTGCCACTCAACCGGTCGGCCAGGGTAAGCTTCTGCCGGTTGAAGAACCCGCCCTCCTGCTTCAGCCGCGTGAAGATCGTGTGCGGGTGCATGAAGCTCCAGTCCGAGAGCATGACCACATGCTCACGATCGTAGGCGATCGGGTCGGCGCCGGCCGGATCGATGATGAGCGGACCGTAATGGCCACGCTGTTCCTGCAAGCCGCTGTGGCTGTGATACCAGTAAGTGCCCGCCTGCTTGAGCGGGAACTCGTAGTCGAACGTCGTATGCGGCTTGATGCCAGGAAAGCTCACGCCGGGCACGCCGTCCATCTGGAACGGCACGATCAGGCCGTGCCAGTGGATCGACGTATCCTCGTCGAGATGGTTGGTGACTCTCAAGCGCACGTTATCGCCTTCTTTCAGGCGCAGGAGCGGCGCGGGGATGGAACCGTTGATCGCCACGGCGTGCCCGGTCCGGCCGTCCACCGTGAAGGCCGTCGCGGCAATCGTCAGGTCGACGACGAGTCCGGTGAGGGTGCCGAAGCCCTTTGCAGCGGAGCCGTGGCTGACCGTTCGCGCCCAGGCCGGACGCGCGGCCGCGAACCATGCCGCGGCCGCGCCGCTCGCGACGAATGCGCGCCGCGACAGCGGAAGTAAGTTGCTCATGGGGAAATCCTTCCCGAACCTGAACTGATCGGGGGCGCCGCCGCGCAGCGGCGCCCCGGCGGATCAGCCGGCGTGCTGCGAATGATCCCTCGCGTCGTGGGGCGCGTGGTCGCCGTGCTTGCCACAGCAAGCCATCTTGCCCTGCTCCTTCGCTTCGCAGCAGTCCTTGCAGCAATCCATCGGGTGCTCGCCCTCGGCATCACCGCCGTGCTGATGCTGATGTGATTGAGACGGCCGGGTCTGCTGAAGGTGCTGGGCATGAGCCGCATGAGGATCGGCGGCGGGAGCGCCCTGAGCTGCCGCAGGTGCAGCGATGACGAGCGCCAAAGCGCCGAGAACGGTCTTCATCATGGTGTGTCTCCGAAATCTAGAAGTTGGCGAGGTGCGAACTTCGAGCAAGCTTCGGAGGGGGAGTGGCCACTTCCGGGGCATGGCCGAGCAGGAGGCCGGCGTTCCGGTCTATCAAGGCCGCAGCCGGCTTCGTCGCGGCCGCGGAGGCCGCCGGCAGGGGCTGCGCAAGAGCAACGCAGGCGCCGCAATGGGACTTGCCCTCCGGCGCCTCGTCCGCCGGCTCGTCATGGCCGTCACAGGGCATGGAGGTGGCCGCCGCGGCACGGTCAGCCGCCGCCGCAGGCACGCCCATCATCGCGAGCGGCATGAGCAGGAAGGACGCCACGGCGAGCAGGCGGAACAGCATCGAGACCATGCGCGAACCATAGCGCCAGCCAGCTTTACCTGCGTTGACCAGCATCAATCGCCCTCCAGCCCACCCAGGATCGGACACTCCGGCCGGGTGTCGCCGTGGCATCGAGCGGCCAGGCTCTCCAGTGTGAGCCGCATTTCTTCGAGTTGTTCCGCCTTGCGCTTAAGCTCGGCCGCGCGGGCGAGAGCAAGTGCCTTGACGTCGGCGCTGGAGCGAGAGTGATCGTTCCACAAGTCCACTAGCTGACGGATCTCGTCGATCGAGAAGCCCAGGTCGCGCGCCCTCGCGATGAACCGCAACGTGTGCACGTCGCGGGGGTCGTAATCCCGATAACCGGCGCCGGTTCGCAGTGGCCGCGGCATCAGCCCGATCTTCTCATAGTGGCGGATCATCCGCTCGCTGATACCCGAGGCGGCCGAGGCTTCGCCGATCTTCATCGTGTCAGCCCTTCACTCGCGCCGTTCGCGAAAGCCGCGCCGATGCACCCCCGCAGCGAACAGCCGAACATCGCGATCGCCGGCAACGCATCACGCCCATCATGTCACGCGCTCCCTTTAGCAAGTGAGACATTCGCCATCACAGCCTGACGCTGCGGAGGCGAAGCGAATTGCCGATCACCGCCACCGAGCTGAATGCCATCGCCGCGCCCGCGATCATCGGGTTCAGCAGCAACCCCAGCCATGGGTAGAGCACTCCTGCCGCGATCGGCACGCCGGCCGCGTTGAAGACGAACGAGAAGAACAGGTTCTGGCGGATGTTGCGCATCACGGCGCGGCTCAGACGGCGCGCGCGCACGATCCCGCCGAGGTCGCCTCTCACGAGCGTGATGGCGGCGCTTTCCATCGCCACGTCGGTGCCCGTGCCCATGGCGATCCCGACGTCGGCGGCGGCGAGGGCGGGCGCGTCGTTGATGCCGTCCCCGGCCATGGCCACGCGGCGGCCCTCGCGCTTGAGCTTCTCGACCATCGCTTGCTTCTGTTCAGGCAGCACTCCGGCGAACACCTCGTCGATCCCGCCGATGCGGCGAGCCACGGCCTCGGCGGTTCGCCGGTCGTCGCCCGTCATCATCACCAGGCGCACGCCGTCACGCCGGAGCGCCTGGACCGCCCCGACGGCGCTCTCCTTGACCGGATCGGCGACCGCAAGGACGCCCGCCAGCGTGCCGTCGAGGGCAACGAACATGACTCCCTGGCCTTCGCCGCGAAGCTGATCGGCGGTCCGTTCCAAGGGCGAGGGGTCCACGCCCACCGCCTCCAGCAGAGCCCGGTTGCCGAGCACGACGTCGCGCCCCTCGACGCGCCCGGTCACGCCCTTGCCGGTGTGCGAGCGGAATTCCTGCGCGGCGCCAAGTTCCAGACCGCGCTCGCGGGCGCCGGCCACGATCGCTGCCGCCAACGGATGCTCGCTGCCCTTCTCGAGCGCCGCGGCGAGCCGTAACACTTCCGCTTCCGCGAAGCCGGCGGTAGTCACGACTTGCATGAGCTTGGGCTTGCCGACGGTGAGCGTGCCTGTCTTGTCGATCACCAGCGTGTCGATCTTCTCCAGCAGTTCGAGAGCTTCGGCGTTCTTGACGAGCACCCCGGCCTGGGCGCCGCGCCCGGTCCCGACCATGATCGACATCGGTGTGGCGAGGCCCAGGGCACAAGGACAGGCAATGATGAGGACGGCCACCGCGTTCACCACAGCGTGGCTGAGACGCGGCTCCGGCCCAACCACAGCCCAGACCACGAACGCCAGCAACGCGACCGCGACAACAGCGGGAACGAACCACGCCGAAACGGTGTCTGCCAGAGCCTGGATCGGCGCCCGTGAGCGCTGCGCATCCGCGACCATACGCACGATCTGGGCGAGCATGGTGTCGTGCCCGACACGCTCGGCGCGCATCAGCAGGCTGCCGGTGCCGTTCACCGTGGCGCCGGTGATCTTCTCGCCCGGGAACTTCTCGACGGGAACCGGCTCTCCGCTGATCATCGATTCGTCGACCGAACTGCGACCCTCGACCACGACGCCGTCGACCGGCACCTTCTCGCCAGGGCGGACGCGCAGCAGATCGCCGACGTTTACCCGATCGAGCGGGATGTCCTCCTCCGAGCCATCCTCGTTCACCCTGCGAGCGGTCTTGGGAGCGAGCCCGAGCAGTGCCCGGATCGCCTTGCCCGTGGCGCTCCTGGCGCGCAGCTCCAGCACCTGGCCGAGCAGCACCAGGGTGACGATCACCGCCGCAGCCTCGAAATAGACCGGAACCAGCCCGCCCATGGTCCGCAAGGACGCGGGGAATATCTGCGGCGCGAGCGTTGCCACCACGCTGTAGAGGTAAGCCACGCCGACGCCGAGGCCGATCAGCGTGAACATGTTGAGGTGGCGCGACTTGAGCGATGCCCAGAACCGTTCGAAGAACGGCCAACCGCCCCACAGCACCACGGGAGTGGCCAACGCGAACTGCACCCGGACCGAGATCCTCATCGGCAGCAGCTCGAGGCCGAAAACCTCGGCGCCGAGAGTGAGGATGACCAAGGGCACGGACAGGACCGCGCTTGCCCAGAACCGGCGCGTCATGTCGATCAACTCGGGGTTGGGTCCCTCTTCGAGCGCTGGCTCGAGAGGTTCGAGCGCCATCCCGCATAGCGGGCACGTCCCCGGTCCGTCGCGGCGGATTTCCGGGTGCATGGGGCAAGTCCAGACGGAGCCCTGAGCGGCTTGGGAAGGCGCGCCCATCGCCGGGCTCGACACCGCCGGGTCGGTTCCCCGCGGGTTGAGATAGCGGTCGGGGTCGGCCTTGAACTTGTCGAGGCAGCGCGCGCTGCAAAAGTGATAGCTGCCACCGGCGAGCTGGTGCCGATGCGGTGAGGTGCGCGGATCGACCGTCATCCCGCACACAGGATCGCGGACGGGGTCCGCCGCCGGCCCGGCGCCGTGCTGGTGACGCGGGTGAGCGTGATGTTGGCAGTCAGCCATGGCGTGCTCCTGCTATTGGGCGAATCGGCAACTGCCCGGTTGTGCGCCTTGACATCGTGTCAGGGTCAAGGGGACAAGCATCGATGATCCGCCCAGCCCCATCGCACCAGCGCGCGCTATCGGCCGCGCCTGCTTGGAATTCAGCCGCGAAATCGCCAGTTAACGATCGGCGCGGCACCGGGGTGCCGGATCGCTGGAGGACGAACTCTTGAAGCAACTCGCACTGGCACTGGCGCTGCCGCTGCTCGTCGGCGCCACTACCGGGAGCCCGCGCGAGCTGGGCAAGAAGGAAGGCGCGTGCCGGCCCGGCGAGCCCGGCCCGGCGCTGCTGGTCAAAGCGGTCGGACTGAAGGACCGCACTGGCAACCTGAAGCTCGAGGTCTATCCGTCGCGCGATCCCGATTTCCTGCAGGACGACGCGACACTGGTGAACGCCGGGAAGGTGTTCCGCCGGGTCGAAGTGCCCGTCCCCGCCGGCGCGGAGCCGGAATTGTGTATCCGCGTGCCCGGGCCGGGCGCTTACGCTCAGTCCGCTACGCCAGCGGTTGGTCGACGACATGACCATGCGCCGGTTCAGCCATGAGACGCAGCGCAACTATCTGCGCGACGTTGGACGGTTCGCAACCTGGCTGGGGCGATCGCCCCACACGGCGACTGCGGAAGATGTCCGGCGGTTCCAGATCGAGCAGCAGGAAGCAGGTGTACCGGCGCCGACCATGAACAGCATTGTCGCGGCCCTGCGGTTCTTCTTCAACCACACGCTCGACCGACCAGAGCTCGCCCGCAAGCTGGTCCGCACCGCGCATGCCCGCAAGATCCCGGTGGTGCTGACGCTGGCCGAGGTGAAGCGGCTGCTGGATGCCACGACGTGCCTCAAGCATCAGGCGGCCCTGTCGGTTGCTTACGGCGCAGGACTGCGCGTCTCCGAGGTCTCCGCACTCAAGGTAAGCGATATCGACAGCAAGCGCATGCTGCTGCGGATCGAGCGCGGCAAAGGCGGGCGATACCGCAATGCGATGCTGCCAGAAGGCCTGCTCCTGCTGCTGCGAGACTGGTGGCGTGCCGGACGGCAGCAAGGTGTGATGCTGCCCGATGGCTGGCTCTTCCCGGGCCAGAACGCGAGGGTCCCGATCAGCACCCGTCAGATCTACCGGGTCGTCGTCGAGGCGGCCGAAGCAGCCGATATCGCCAAGCGGGTGGGACCACACACCCTGCGGCACAGCTTCGCTACCCATCTGCTCGAGGACGGGGTTGATATCCGCGTCATCCAGGCGCTGCTCGGCCACGCCAAGCTCAACACCACTGCCTTCTACACCCAGGTGGCGACGAAGACGATGCGGGCGGTCGTCAGTCCGCTCGACCGACTGGCGCTGGCCGCACCCGAACCGGAGGCGCCCGGCGGCTGAGCCGGTGCGCAGAGTTGCGTCTCGTCGAGCCGGTGCCCATAAACTTTCGCCCGAACTGCGCTCATTGAATGCAGCGGCTTGGGGTGGCTGATTAAGAGCGGAGTGCCGTCTGTCACCTGCAACCGCCGCCATACGACCTCGGATAGCCCCACCTCGTGCACGCCCAGCAAATCACCGGCGACCTGGTAGAGCGTTGCAAGGGCAGTCTGGCCGCCGGCGTTGAGTTCAACCTGGGCGCGCGCGGACAGACCCTCGGATCTGGCGATCGGGCAATCGGCGTGCAGCAGCACAATGGGCTCCTGCTGTGTTTCCAGGTGAAGTCGTCGGCTCCTGAATACGGGTCCGCCCGAACTGGCTTTCGACAAGCTCTCGTGTCCTTGCATGGGTACGTGCGTGTGTGTGTCTGTTCGCCTTCCGCCGACGAGTTAGACCACGGGGCCGATTACCAACCTCCGTAATCTTCCTAGCGCGCGACGGATGCAAAGAATGGCGAGCGAGCTGACCAATCGTGCCGGACAGGTGCCGCTCCCAATGCTGGCACCCGTCAAGTGGCGACGAAGCTTCGCACTTCGTCCTCTGTAGCCGGCCTACGCTCCAACTCCCACACCAAACATCCTTGCTTGGCCTTCTAGGCTCGGACGCTGCCGAGTTGAACATACGGAGACTTTCTCCGCGGCATTCAGTTTCGACATATACCGCCCCAATGGCCCGATCCCCGTGGCGAGCGTCATGCCCAATCTGGCCGAAACCGCTTCGCCGCGGCCCCCTAACGTCTCGCCGCAAGGACTCGAACTGGGGGTATCGTTGGGGGTATTTTTCACGCTTTGGGGGTATCGGAAGGAAGAAACCTTAGGGGATTCAAGGCATCGGGGTCAGCCCGTGGATCCCTCCTCCGCTACCACCCCACGCAGGTGCGGTGCACGTGGCCACCGTTCTTCTTTCGGACCTCAGGCGAGGAGCCAGCCTTCGGGTCAGGCTGTGCGGCTTGCCGGCGAAGCCTTCCCTTTGCCCGGGAGCTCGGTGCCGCGCAGCGATTGACCGGCCGTCTCAGGCGTCCGTGTCAGCGCCACCGCCCCGACGACGCACGCAGCCATCATCACGTAGGCAGGCATCAGTTCGTTGCCGGTCGCTCCGATCAGCCAGCTGTTGAACGCCGGCGCGGTGCCGCCGAACAGCGAGGTGGCGACGTTGTAGGAGATGGCGAACCCGGCGAAGCGCACGTGGGTGGGGAACATCGCCGGGAAAGTCGCCGAAATCGTCGCCAGCTGCGGCACGTAGAGCAGGCCCAGCAGCGCGAAACCGATCACGGCTCCGGTGAAGCTCGTCGCCATCAGAAGGTAAAGCGGAACCACACCCACGAACAGGCCGACGAGCGAAACCCACCATAGCGGCTTTCGCCCGACCTTGTCGGACAGCGCCCCGGCGAAGGGTACGAACAGCATCATGAACAGCATGCCGATGATCGGCACGATCAGCGCGTCGTCGGTGCCGAGACCGAGCCGACGCTGCAAGTAGGTCGGCATGTAGCTGAGCAGGGTGTAGTTGACGACGTTGAGCGCAATGACCAGCCCGCCCATCGTGAGCAGGGGCCGCCAGTAGCGCGTGATGAGGTGCCGGATCTCGGTCGATGCGGCAGGTTCGGTCTCGTGGTGTGCTTCGATCTCGCGGAAGATCGGCGTGTCCTCCATCCGCGAGCGGAGATACATGCCCACGAGGCCCATTGGACCGGCAACGAAGAACGGAATCCGCCAGGCCCAGTCGTACATCGCCTGCTCCCCGAACCAGAGCGAGAAACCGAGCATCAGCAGCGCGCCGAAGGAAAAGCCCGCGAGCGTGCCGAATTCGAGGAAGCTGCCGTAGAAGCCGCGCCGGTCGTCGGGCGAATACTCGGCCATGAACGTCGCCGCGCCGCCGTACTCGCCGCCGGTCGAGAAGCCCTGGATCATCCTCAGTGCCACCAGCAGGGCAGGGGCCCACAGGCCGATGGTCTCGTACGACGGGATCAGGCCGACCGCGACGGTCGCAGCGGACATCAGCAGGATCGTCATAGCGAGGATCGTCTTGCGGCCGTAGCGGTCGCCCAGCGGGCCCCAGAACAGCCCGCCGAGCGGCCTGACCAGGAACGAGATCGCGAAAGTGGCGAGCGCAAACAGCGTGGCCTCGGCCGCTTCGCCGGGGAACAGCGCCGAGGAGATGTAGACGACACCGTACGCGTAGATCCCGTAGTCGAACCATTCGGTCGCGTTGCCGAGCGCCGACGCGGCGATCGCTCGGCGCAGGACTGGAGCCGGGGTCGCTTCCGGATGCCCCATCGGCACTTCCGCCCCAATGGGCGTGGCGTGATGTTCGGTCATGTGGCCTCCTCAGGGTCGTGTGCGAGCGGGTCCAGCGAAGCGGACATCGGCGTGGTGCGCGGGAGAATCTGGTAGCTGCCCTGGTCGGGAGCCGGCACCGGCAGCGTGGCGGCCTGGCGCCAAAAGCCGAACAGCAGCGCACCGCCCGCACAGGCGGCGATGAACAGGAACAGGCCGGGTGTGCCCGCCACCGTCATCGCGCCTGCCGCGGCGAGGGGACCGGCGGCGGCGCCGGCCGAATAGACGAGCACGAGGCTGCCGCTGGCCGAGACCCGCTGTTCCGCGGGCAGCCTGTCGTTGGCGTGCGCCACGCACAGCGGGTAGAGCGCGAAACTTAAGCCGCCGAAGAGCGCGGCGAAGGCCAGCAGCGGCCAGCCCGGGGTGTCGATCAGGGCGATCGCTCCCCCGGCGGCCAGCGCGCCGGCGAAAGCGAGGACGATCACCCTTCGGCGGTCGAAACGGTCGGACAGCAGCCCGAGCGGCCACTGCAGCGCGACGCCGCCGAAGATCACCGTGCTCATGAACACGGCGACGGCCGCGAGCTCCATCCCGATCCGCCGGGCGTAGACCGCTCCGAGAGCGTAGAACGCGCCGAGCATCAGGCCGGTTACCGTGGCGCCCACGACGCCGAGCGGCGACACTCCATAGAGAGACCGGATCGGCAGGGTCTCGATGTCATCGAGCGGAGGGGCGGCGATGCGCGTGAGGGCCACCGGAATGGCCGACAGCGAGATCAGGATCGAGGCGGCGAGAAAGGGCAGCGAAGGCCTGGTGTCGCCGATGTTCAAGAGGTACTGCCCGAGCGCCTGGCCGGTGTAGAGCGCGATCATGTAGCCGGCGAGCACCGTGCCGCGCGCGTTGCTCTCCGCACGCTCGTTGAGCCAGCTTTCGAGACAGATGTAGACGCCCGCGATGCAGAAGCCGTCGACCAGCCGCAGCGTGGCCCAGAACAGCGGGTCCTGGTAGATCGCGTAGCTCAGCGTGCTCGCCGAAAACAGCGAGACGAACGCGGCGAACGCCCGGATGTGGCCGACGCGCGAGACGAGCCGGCCCGCCCGGATCGAGCCAATCACGAGGCCGGCGAAGTAGGAGGTGCCGACCGCGCCCACCGCCAGGGCGGGGCTGCCCCCGCGTTCGAGGCGGACGGCGATCAGCGTCGCCATGAAACCGCTGCCCGCCATCAGCATGAAGATGGCGAGCAGCAGGCTGCGGACCGGGGCGATTGCGCTCAGCACATTGGGATAATGGCGATCCGCGACATCGTTCCGGCTCAGGCGGCCGCGCGGCCCTTGCCCGCGGGTACCGAGTCCTCGACCAGCGCGGCATGCAGCGCGCGCACGCCGCGCTCGAAGTCGCCGCGCTCGACGATGAACTGGACGTCGACATTGCGGATCTGGTGCTGGACCGCGAGTGTCAGCACCCCGGCGTCGTCGAGCGCGCGCAGCGCCCGGGGCACGACGCCGGGCTCCGAGATATCGCTCCCGATCGCGGCGATCATCGCCACCGGCTGGGCCGAGACGGTTGCCGCCGGATAGGCCTTGTCGAGGTCCGCGACCACGCGGGCGATCGTTTCCGGACTGCCGGTCAGGTAGTGGGTGATCGTGTTGGCGTTGGACGACTTGCTGACGATCCATGCGCCGTGCCGGGCGAGCGTTTCGAGAATGGCGCTGTCGAACCCCTTCTCGCCGACCATGTCCTGCTCGAAGAATTGCAGCGCGTGCAGCTCGCGGACGCCGGAGACGATCTCGACTCGCGGACGATCGGAGACATAGTCGGCGCAGATCAGCGTGCCCTCGTCTTCGCGGTCGAAAGTGTTGCGCACGCACAGCGGAATGGCCGCCTGACGGAGGCCGCGCCCCGCCCGAGGGTGAATCGCTTCCATGCCGAGATTGGCGAGCTGGTCGGCGACGTCGTAGTTGGTCCGGCCGATCTTCTGCGCGCGATCCTCTCCAACGAGCCTGGGGTCCGCGCTCGAAAGGTGGAATTCCTTGTGAATGATCGCCCGGCTGGCCTGGGTAAGCACCGCGATGCGCGAGAAGGTCATCTCGGAGTATCCGCGCGCGTAGCGCCGGACCATGCCCCCCTCGCACCCGGCGTAGCCGGTCACGATCGGCATCTGCCGCGAGAGATCGATCGTCGCGAGCGCATCGAGGATGCGCTGGTCGAGACTGACCTTGTCCTCTTCGCTCCACACCGTCAGGTCGACGAACACCGCGTTCACCCCGCGGTCGCGCAGCAGCAGCGCGGTCGAATGGGCGCTGTGCGCCTCGCCAAGGCCGGCGAGCATCTCGCGCACCGTGACCAGCTGATCCTTGAGGCTGAAACGCTTGTGCGCCCGCAGCCGGTCGAGATCGTCGAGGCAGGCGTTGAGCGCCTCGATGCGGCGGTGCACGAAGCGGTCGGCATGTACGAGGCTTTCGCTGCGGGCGAACATGCTGGCATTGCGCTCGCACATGGCCTCCCGCACCCGCTCGAGCGCATCGCGCCATTCGGGCTCGCCGCGCACGAAATGGGTGTAGACGCCCGGCTCGCCCGAATTCTTGTGCTCGAGCAGCAGGTTGGTCATCCCGGCGTAGGCCGAGACCACGAATATCCGCTGGTAGAGGTCGTCGCCGCTTCGGCCGGCTATCAGCACGTTGTCGAACAGGGTCGAGGTTGCGGCCATCGAGGTGCCGCCGATCTTCTCTACGCTGTGCTCCCCCATCAGGCGGCCGCCTTGTCGATCAGTCCCCGGTGGGGAGAGATGGGCCGGACCTCGCGCGCGGCGATGAACTCGGGGCGCGGCTTATCGGCGCCGAACGGCTTCTCGAGGCGGTTCGAGACCGCGTTGTAGACGAGGAACGCATTGGAGCGGGGGAACGGCGTGATGTTGCCGTTCGAGCCGTGCATGGTGTTGCAGTCGAACACGATGACGGTGCCGGGCTGGCCGGTGGGCGCGACGATGCCGTGCTTGTGCGCCAGCACTGCGAGGCTGAGCTCGTCGGGAACGCCGTATTCCTGCTTCTTGAGCGACTGGCGGTAATGATCGTCGGGCGTCTCGCCAACGCAGGTGATGAACGTCCTGTGCGAGCCCGGGATCATCATCAGCGGGCCGTTGTAAGGCGTGTTTTCGGCCAGCAGCACCGACATCGACAGCGCCCGCATGCGCGGCATGCCGTCCTCGGTGTGCCAGGTTTCGAAATCGGAGTGCCAGTAGAACTCCTTGCCTCTGAAACCGGGCTTGTAGTTGAGCCGCGACTGGTGGACGTAGACTTCGTCATCGAGCAGGAACGCGGCGACGCCGGCAAGGCGTTCGTCGGCCGCAACCCGGGCCATCAGCCGGTTCTGCTCGTGTATCGCGAAGATCGAGCGGATTTCGTCGCTGCCGGGCTCGGTGATCACGGTCTGGGGATCGAGCGCCGTCGGGTCTGCCAGCAGGCAACGGGTCTCGTCCTGCAGTGCCTCGAGCTCGGTCGCGCTGAAGACGTTGTCGAGCACCAGGTAGCCGTGGCGATCGAAGTGCTCGACCTGCTCCCTGGCAAGCGGTGCGTCCTCGCACCACTCGCGCCAGGCCACCGGATCGAGGCGTGGCAGGGCGTCGGGATTTGCCGCCCGGCGTGACGGGTAAAGATCCTGGGTCATCCTCGAGCTCGTCTAGCTGACCGGTTCGGGCGACTTGCGAGGCGCCGGATAGGCGCCGTCCTCGTCGTGGACTTCGTTCCCCGTCACCGGCGGATTGAACACGCAGGCTGTCAGGATGTCGGTCTCCGGGCGAACGATGTGGCGGTCGTTTTCGTTGAGCGCGTAGAGCACGCCCGGTTTGAGCTCGTGCGTCTCGCCCGTCCCCAGATCCTCGATTGTCCCCGTACCCTTGAGCACCAGCACGGCTTCGAGGTGATGCTTGTAGTGCATCTTCAGTTCGCTGCCGGCGCGCAGGGTGGTGAGGTGGAACGAGAACCCCATGCCGTCTTCCTCGAGCAGGAAGCGCGCGCTCTCCCAGCCATCGGATTTCACGTTGCGGTCGCTTTTGCGGACGTCCTTGAGTTTGCGGATGATCATGTCGTCGGTCTCCTTTTTGGGGTCAGGCGGCGACGCCGAGCGGCGCCGCCAGTTCGGCGCGGATCGCCCGCTCGAGGATGTCGAGCCCGGTGCCGAGCAGTTGGTCATCGATCACCAGCGGGGCGAGGACCTTGACGATTTCGTCGTGTGCGCCACTGGTTTCGATGATCAGGCCCTGCGCGAAACAGGACCGGGTCACGGCGCTTGCGGCCTCGCCTGAGCCGACATCGATGCCACGCATCATTCCGCGGCCGCGGGTGGTGAGGCCATGTTCCTTTGCGATGCGCTGGAGCCGCGCCTCGAGAATCTGTCCGCGGCGCGCGATGTTGGACTGGAAATCCTGGGTCGACCAGAAATGCCGGATCGCGGCCTCGGCCGTCACGAAGGCGTGGTTGTTGCCACGGAAGGTGCCGTTGTGCTCGCCCGGCGACCACACATCGAGCTCGGGCCGGAACAGCGTCAGCGCGAACGGCAGGCCCATCCCCGAGAGCGACTTCGCCAGGGTGACGATGTCGGGCGTGAAGCCCATACCCTCGAAGCTGAAGAAGCTGCCCGTCCGCCCGCAGCCGGCCTGGATGTCATCGACGATCAGCAGGGCACCGTGCTCGCGGGCGATCCTCGCGACGGCCCGCAGCCACTCGGGCGAGGCCGCGTTGAGGCCGCCTTCGCCCTGGACGGTTTCGACCAGGATCGCCGCGGGCGCATCGAGGCCGCTCGAGGGATCGGACAGGCGCTGTTCGAGCAGCGCGGCGGTGTCGACCTCGGGACCGAAGTAGCCGTCGTAGGGCTCGTGAGCGACGTGGGTCAGCGGAACTCCTGCGCCGCCGCGCTTGCTCGCATTGCCGGTGCAGGCAAGCGCGCCGAGCGTCATGCCGTGAAAACCGTTGGTGAACGCGATCACCATCTCGCGCCCGGTGACCTTGCGCGCGAGCTTGATCGCCGCCTCGACCGCGTTGGTGCCGGTCGGGCCGGTGAACATGGCCCGGTAGTCGAGCCCGCGCGGTTCGAGAATCACTGCCTCGAGAGCTTCGAGGAAACGCGCCTTGGCGTCGGTGTGCAGGTCGAGCCCGTGAGCAATCCCGTCGGCCGCGATGTAGTCGAGCAGCGCCTGTTTCAGCACCGGGTGGTTGTGGCCGTAGTTGAGCGACGAGCAGCCCGACAGGAAGTCGAGGTAGCGGCCGCCGTTGGCATCGTGCAGCCAGACTCCTTCGGCGCGCTCGAATTGCCGGGGAATCGCGCGCGAATAGCTGCGCACGGCGGATTCGCGTCGCTCGTAAATGCCCGTTTCGGGCGCGGCCGTGCTGGGCCGGGGTGACTGGGTCATGAGCTGGCTCTCCGTGTTATCGTGAGATCTTTCGGCAGGGGCGAAATGCGCGCCTGCCATTCGGTTTCGTGGGCGCCGGCAAAATGCGTATCGCGCTCGAAGCGCGGCGTGCGCTCGAGCCGGGCGCCGTGACGGCGGGCGAACCCCTCGAACAGCGACCATGAGGCGACGTTGCTGGCGGTGATGGTCGTGGTGAGCGCCACCGCTCCGGCGGCGGCAGGACGCGAAACGAGTTCGTCAAGCATCCGCCTCGCCAGTCCGTCGCCGCGCGCCTCGTCGGCAACCGCGACCTGCCACACGAACAGGCACTCGGGCGACGCTGGCGGACGGTATGCCGAGATCCAGCCGACGATCCTTCCGGCCCGTTCCGCCAGCACGCATGTTTCCGCGAAATCGGTGCACTGCAGGAGGTTGCAGTAGGCAGAGTTGACGTCGAGCGGCGGGCACGCGGCGATCAGCCGTGACACTGCAGGCCCGTCTGTGGCGTTGGGCATGCGCAGCAACGCGAGTTGGGAATTGTGGCCCGATCGTCCACTCGCTGCGCCGCGTCTGTCCGGGCCTTTCGGAGAAGTTTGTAGTTCTGAAACGGAAATAACTAAGGTTTCCCTGTGAGGTTCATCGTTCTGGCTGGAGGGGCGCACATATAAGGACTACAGGGAGGATGGCAACCGGGCTGGCCGGAATTTCCCCTCAGTTTCCTTCCGTTATGGTAGGAAGATCATTCGGATATGGAATGATATTTCGGGTCGCGTACAGGCTTGGCGTGGCGGGGCACGAGCGCTAGCCAATGCCGATGGCCGAGACGCTGACCATTCCCGCCTTGCGGGCGCTGCGGAGGGTTCTCCGGGCGTCGGAGCTCAGCAACCGCCAGCTCGCTGCGGCGACGGGCCTGACGCCGTCCCAGCTGCTGATCCTGCAGGAGATCGGCGAGCGCGGCGAGACCACGCCGACCCAGCTTTCGGCTGCGCTGCAATTCTCGCAGGCGACCATCACCAACATCTGCGACAGGCTGGAGGCGGCCGGCCTGGTCACCCGGCAGCGGGGGGAGCAGGACAAGCGTCGGATCCATCTGACCGCGACCGAAGCGGGTCTGGCGGCCGTCGAATCGGCACCGGACCTGTTGCAAGCGCGCTTCAGTGAGGGATTTGCGGCCCTGCCGCGCTGGGAACAGGCCATGATCCTGGCCGGGCTCGAGCGTCTCGGCGAGATTCTCGGAATTGCCGCGAGTGACGCGGCGCCGTTGCTCGATTCCGGCGCGATCGACCGAACCTCCGATCGGACCAGCTGACCCGAATGCGCGTGGCCTAGATTTGGACCAGGTGGTTGCGCGCCGCGTAGAGCGTCAGGTCGGCCGCCGACTTGGCGCCGACCTTGTGCATCGCGGAGGAGCGGTGAGTCTCGACCGTCTTGATGCTGAGTTTGAGGATCGCCGCGATAGTCTTGTTGGACTTACCTTCGGCCACCAGCTTGACGATCTGCCGCTCCCGCGGGGTCAGCTGCTTGAGGTCGTGGGATGGCTCGGAATGAAGGTAGCCCTGCAGCAGCGTTTCCGAGACGCCGGGTGAGAAATAGGGCTGATGACGGGACAGCGCCTCGAGCGCCTCCAGCAGCTTGTCCTCGCTTTCGCCCTTGAGCAGGTAGCCGCGCGCGCCGGCCCGCAGCGCCTGGCCGGCGAGCCGGTCGCTCTCGTGCATCGTCAGGATCAGGATCTCGACGTCCGGCAACTTCTTGCGGATCTCTAGCGTGGCGTCGACTCCGCCGAGCCCGGGCATCGACAGGTCCATGATCAGGATGTCGGGTCTGGTTTCGAGGGCAAGCGAAACGGCTTCGGTGCCGTCGGCGGCTTCGGCAACGACTTCCCAGCCGGGGACGCCCTCGATCAGCGTCCTCAGTCCCCGCCGGACGACCGCATGATCGTCGGCGAGCATCACCCGCTTCTTCGGGCGGCCACCGGTTCTGGAGACAACCATCGCTAATTTTTCCACGTACTACGGTGAAACCTCTGTCCGGGGGCGAGCCCGGCAATGGGGCGGAATTTTCTGGATCGGCGCGGCCGGGGCATCTTCGGTCGGGGGGATGCATCCATTCGCGTCATGCGGCAGTTTCGAAAGAAGGCAGCCTCGACCTGATAGTTGATAATCTCATTTGATGAAAATGTTAACGCGGGAGTGTGTCACGGCAACAAATCCGCTGCGACCATTAGGGAGCCTGAGGCACACGGAAGGATCAAATTGTTAACGCCATAGCCTTCGGCATGACTTGTTCGGCACGTCTTTTGGCTGGAAAATGCCGTCGCTTGGGAGCACAAGCTCGCCGCTCGGCGATCGTTCCGGGAGGAGGGACCTCATGCTCGCGAATGATGCCCCGCGGCCTCCGCGAACCGAGCGCGCCCGTTCGCTTGCGCGCATGGCGCTCGGAGGCGGTGAGGAGCTCATGGAGCTTCGCGAGGAAGTCCGGCGGCTGGGCGAGGAGCTGGAACGGGCGCGCGAGCGCGAGCGCCGCCGCATCGCTCGCGAGATGCATGACTCGACCGTGCAGGACCTCGTCGCGATCGGGCTGATGCTCCGGCGCCTCGAGGACCTCGTCGACCCGCCGGCCGCGAAGGAGATCCTTTCCGAAGTCCGGACCATTCTCGCGGCGACGCAGCAGGACCTGCGGACGCTCAGCTTCCTGCTGCATCCGCCTGTCGTCGACAGCGAGGGACTCATCGTCGCGCTGCATGCGCTGATCAGGGGGCTGTCGACGCGAATGAAGACCCGCGTCGACCTCGAGTGCGAAGAACTCGACCTCAGGATCGCCCCCGAGCTCGAGCACGAGCTTTACAAGGTCGTCCAGGAAGCACTGATCAACGTTCACAAGCATGCCCGGGCGAGCCGGGCCGTCGTCCGCCTCGCCTTCCGCGACGACTGCCTGATCCTCGAGATCGAGGACGACGGAATCGGCCTCGACGACTGCGAGACTGCGGCCCGCTCCGGCGTCGGGCTCGAAGGCATGCGGCAGCGGCTCGAGGAATTCGGCGGCTTGCTGACGATCTCGAGCAGGGGGCGGGGCCTCATCGTACGGGCTGAGGTGCCGATCGAGATGTCCGGGGCGGCCGCAGCCGGCAAAGACCGGGCCCTATCGCTCCTGCGCTGGAACGCGTGCTCGCGATAATCGAAGGGGACATCCGGGCATGTCCTCGTGAATGCCGGCATCAAGAGCCTGCGCGAATGTAGACAACCCGGCGGAGTTCGATTCGGCAAGCGCCTCCGACGGCTTCTGTATCATTCGTGCAACAGAGCGCGGTTAACTGGCCGAGATGCTCTTGCCCGGCGGAACTTAGGCGAGTAGCTCCGGTTTAGCGATCCGGCGTCATGGTACGGAGCGTAAACGGGGCCTAAAACACCTTGCAACACGCTCCGATGTGCTTAAAACGCCACGCGAAACAACGGCCTGGAGATGAAGATGCGTAAGTTAATCGTGAGCGCTGCCGCTGCAGCCATGGTTCTGGGCAGCACCGTCGCGCAGGCCGCGCCGGTTGCGATCGACAGCGCACGCTTGGGCTCCAGCCTGAACGGCGAAGAGCTCACCGGGGAGAACTCCGTGCACGTCTGGCTCGGTGTTCTCGGCCTCGCGGTGCTCGTCGCCGTGCTGTTCGCGATCAACGACAACGACGCCGAAGAAGACCTGCCGACCAGCCCGTAACGGGCTCGGCCGTCTCAGCCGATTTTGAAGGCCGCCGGCGGTAACGTCGGCGGCCTTCGCGTATCTGGGCTCAGAAGACCGCGAGAGCGGCGCGCAGGATCAGCGCCAGCAGGACCAGGCTCGAGAGCACGAACACCGCGAATCGCAGGGTGACCTTGTTGACGGTCGCCTGCACCAGCGAGTGGACGATCCGCGCCGCGACGTAGATCCAGCCGAGAACCGCGCTGTAGCCGTCGCCCTCGCCGGTGATCGCGAGAATCACCGCCACCGCGTAGAACACCGTCGGCGCCTCGTGCAGGTGGGTGTAGTTGTGCGCCTTCCACTGCACCTGTGCCTGGAGAAGCGTGTCGAGGGCCTTGGGCTCGCGCGCCAGGGTATCGGGTTGAACCCTGGCCGCCATCATTGCCGGGATGCGGGCGGCGTACATCCACGCCCACGTCACCATGGTCCAGCGCGACAGCCGGTTGCAGGATATCCATTCCGATCATGCCGATCCTCCCCTCAGCGTGTCGCCGAGGGTGCGGCCCGGAGTAAGGGTTGGCAATTGAAACTTAGTTTGTCGCGAGAACTTGTGCGAAGGCCGCCGGGTCAACGTTGCCGCCGCTCAACACGATGGCGGTCCGTCCGTCGAGAGGAACCTTGCCCGCCAGCACCGCCGCCAGCGCCGCCGCACCGCCGGGTTCGAGCACCAGCCTGAGGTTGGCAAAGGCGAAGCGCTGCGCGGCCGCCACCTCTGCCTCGCCGACGCGAAGCCAACGGTGGCATCGCGCGCGAAGCACGGCGAAATTGATCGGCCAGGTCGCGGGGGTCTGCAGCGCGTCGCACGCGGTCGACGGCGCGTCGGGCGCGACGCGCTGGATGCTGCCGGCTTCGAGGCTGCGGCAGACGTCGTCCCATCCTTCGGGCTCGACCGGGATGATCTCGGCCTCGGGACAGGCGAGGGCGAGCCCCGCGGTCAGCCCGCCGCCGCCGCATGGGATGACGATCCGCGTCGGCGGCCCCTCGGCGAGGCGCTCAATCTGCGCTGCGATCTCGATCCCCGTGCTGCCTTGCCCTTCGATAACCCAGGGGTCGGCGAAAGCGTGGACAAGAGTCGCGTTGCGCTCAGCAACCAGCGCCTGCGCGACCGCGTCCCGGTCCTCCCGTGCGCGGTCGTAGAGCACGACCTCGGCGCCGAGGGCGCGCGTGCGATCGAGCTTCACCGCCGGGGCGTCGCTCGGCATGACGATCGTTGCGGCGATGCCAAGCCGGCGGGCGGCCCAGGCGACGCCCTGCGCGTGATTGCCGCTCGAGACGCCGACCACGCCGCGGGCCCGCTGGTCCTCGTCGAGGTCGGTCAGCCGGTGCCATGCGCCGCGTATCTTGAACGCGCCGATCGGCTGCAGGCTTTCGGCCTTCGCCCACACGGTGGTGCCGTCGATCTCGAGCGGAAGCAGCGGCGTCGGAGTCAGGATCTCGGCGATCTTCGTCGCTGCCCGGAGCACGCCTTCACGGGTCGGTTCGCGGCCGATTTCGCGCGTTGTCATGGGCGGGCCCCGTCGCATATTTACTCGGGCGTCTCCAGCCTCTATCGGGCGCGACTTTTCGAGGGGAACCCCGCGTTTGCGCGGCCCGTTGCCCGAGCGACACACCGGAAGGATCGATCATGACCGACGCGCCCAAGAGCAATCGCAAGGCCGAGCTGCTGTCGACCGAAGTCGAGCACATCGACATCAGGAGCTTCGACGCGCGCCCGATCATCGACGCGATGGGCAAGATGAGCTTCACCAGCCGCGACCTCGCCCGGGCGACCCGCATCTACAACCAGATGCTCGAGGACAAGGACTGCACGATCTTCCTGGTCATCGCCGGCTCGACAAGCGCCGGCGGGTGCATGGACGCCTACGCCGAGCTCGTGCGCAACAACATGGTCGACGGCATCGTCGCGACCGGTGCGACGATCGTCGACATGGATTTCTTCGAGGGCCTCGGCCACAAGCACTACCAGGCGCTCGAGATCCCTGACGACGACACGTTGCGCTCGCTCTACATCGACCGCATCTACGACACCTACATCGACGAGGAGGACCTTCAGCACGTCGACCACACGGTGTTCGAGATCGCCGAGACGCTCGAGGCGCGCCCCTATTCGAGCCGCGAGTTCATCCGCGCGATGGGCAAGTACCTCGTCGAGCACGGCAAGAAGGAGAACAGCCTCGTCAAGCTCGCTTACGAGCACGACGTGCCGATCTTCTGCCCGGCATTCTCCGACTGCTCGGCGGGCTTCGGCCTCGTCAAGCACCAGGTCGAGCGGATGAAGGCGGGCAAGCCCTACATGTCGATCGACTCGGTGGCCGATTTCCGCGAACTGACCGACATCAAGATCAAGGCGGGCACCACCGGCCTGCTGATGATCGGCGGAGGCGTGCCGAAGAACTTCATCCAGGACACCGTCGTCGCCGCCGAGATTCTCGGCCACGAGGATGTCGAGGTGCACAAGTACGCGGTGCAGATCACCGTGGCCGACGTGCGCGACGGCGCCTGCTCTTCCTCGACGCTGCAGGAGGCGGCGAGCTGGGGCAAGGTCAACACCGGCATCGAGCAGATGGTCTTCGCCGAAGCCGGCTCGGTCCTGCCGCTGCTTGCCAGCGACGCCTATCACCGCGGTCACTGGAAGACCCGGCCCGAGCGGAGGTGGAGCCGGCTGTTCGCCTGACCCGCCATCCCGGCGAAAGCCGGGACCTCGTGCCACCGGTATGACGCTCGCTGCCGTCATCCCGGCTCTTGCCGGGATGACGACTGGTGCTGCGGCATGTGACGCGCGCCGCCTGCTCGCCTGCGGCTGGTCCCCATCTTTGGAGGATTATCCGCGCGACTGGCGCGCGAACTCGCCGATTTGTGTCACCGTGGACTCGAAGCGGCCCTCAGCCTCGGCATAGCGCAGGAACTTGACTGCCTCGACGAGAACCTCGGACGGGGTCGGCTGCTGCGAAAGCAGGGCCATGACCTCGTCGGCAAAGGCGTCGAGCGGCATGTAGCCGCGCGCCTCGCGCTGGCCCGGCGTGAGGTCGGTCTGGACGGCGGGCGGGGCGAGTTCGATCACTTCGACGCGGCCCTTGAGCGCCTCGCGCAGCGAGACGGTGTAGCTGTGCAGCGCGGCCTTGGTCGCAGAGTAGGTCGCGGTGGCGACCAGCGGCACGAAGGCGAGGCCCGAAGTGACGTTGACGATTGCCGAGTCGGCCTGCGCCGCGAGGTGATCGACCAGCGCATCGATCAGCCGGATCGGGCCGAGCAGGTTGGTGACGATCGTCGCCTCGGCATCCGCGAGGTCACGCCGCGTGGCGATGTTCTCGTAGCGCATGATGCCGGCGCTATTGACCACCACGCTGAGCTCCGGCTGCTCGGCGAGCAGGCGCCTCGCGAATTCGGCGACGCTCTCCGCGCTCTCCACGTCGAGAGTCATCGCTGCCATGTTCGCGCGGCCGGCGATCGCCCTCTCGAGGGCGTCGCGCCGCCGGCCCGCGACGATCACGGTGTTGCCGAGGTCGTGCAGCCGGTGCGCGAGCGCCTCGCCGATGCCCGAGCCGCCTCCGGTGACGAGGATGGTGTTTCCAGTGAGTTTCATGGGTTGCCTCCGTTTTGGGGTTGAGGCCGTCCCATGTAACGCGATACTCTCCCTTCGGAAGAAGGCACCGAAAAGATTTATACTTACCATTTGGAGAGAGACCATGACCGCCGCGCCGCCGAAACCCTGGCCCGACAGCGACCCGCGGGTCGACGCTCTGGTCAACGACGTGATCGGCCAGGTGGCGGACAAGTGGACGATGCTGATTCTCGAGGCGCTCGCCGACCACGGCGAGTTGCGCTTCACGCAGGTCGGCCGCGCGGTGCCGGGGATCAGCCAGAAGATGCTGACGCAAACGCTGCGCCAGATGGAGCGCGACGGGTTGGTGACGCGAACCGTGCACCCGGTGATCCCGCCGCGAGTCGACTACCGGCTGACCGACCTCGGCTACAGCCTCGGGGAGGCATTTTGCGGCGTGTGGACCTGGGCGGAGGAGAACCTCGCCCGGATCGAGGCCGCACGGGCGCGATTCGACGCGGCGAGGGCGCAGGAATGACCCCAGCGCGGTTCGCGCGCTATCCACCGCAATTGCACCGCAACCGTTCCATTTTCACTTGCAGTTCAGCGGCAGCGGCATATATGCGCGCGTCTCCGCTGCCCCATGGGGACTTCCAACCGCAAGGCAGCTTGTATCGCTCTGTTTTGTTGGGGGTCCCTTGAGTTGCACCATCATCCTGACGCCAAGGCTGTAGTCCGCGCCCTCGCGCCGGACGAACCCGTGATCTGCAACCGCCCGCACGCCGCCGCGCGTGCCGCCCGATTCTTCGCCGAGAAGTTTCCGGGCAAGGCGATGTATGCGGTGAAGGCCAATCCCTCGCCTGAGCTGCTGCAGATCCTGTGGGATTCGGGAATCACCCATTTCGACGTGGCCTCGATCGCCGAGGTCCGGCTGGTCCGCGAGGTGCTGCCGGCCACGGCGACGCCGTGCTTCATGCACCCGGTGAAGACCCAGAGCGCCATCGCCGAGGCCTATCACCGGCACGGCGTGCGCACCTTCAGCCTCGACACGCACGAGGAACTGGCCAAGATCGTCAAGGCGACCGCCGCACCCGACGGAACGCCGGCGCAGGACCTCAACCTGCTCGTGCGCCTGCGCGTGTCTTCGGAGCATTCGGAGCTGTCGCTCGCTGCGAAGTTCGGGGCCGATCTCGTTGATGCGGCGTCGCTTCTCCAGGCGACTCGCCAGCACTGCGACGCGCTCGGCATCTGCTTCCACGTCGGCAGCCAGGCGATGACGCCGTTCGCCTACGTCCAGGCGATGGAGCGGGTGCGCGCGGCGATCGTCGAGGCAGCGGTGACGGTCGACATCGTCGACGTCGGCGGCGGCTTTCCGAGCTCTTACCCCGGCATGGAACCGCCCCCGCTGGAGGACTATTTCGCGCTGATCCACCGCCACTTCGAGATGCTGCCGATCTCGTACTCGGCCGAACTGTGGGCCGAGCCCGGCCGCGCGCTCTGCGCCGAGTACAGCTCGCTGATCGTCAAGGTCGAGAAGCGCCGCGGCGACGAACTCTACATCAACGACGGCGCGTACGGCGCGCTGTTTGACGCGGCGCACGTCGGCTGGCGCTTCCCGGTTCGCGCGCTCGAGGACGACCTGACCCAGCCGCTCGAGCCCTTCGCGTTCTACGGCCCGACCTGCGATGATGCCGACTACATGAAGGGCCCCTTCATGCTGCCGGCCGACATCCAGGCCGGGGACTGGATCGAGATCGGCATGCTGGGTGCCTACGGCACGGCGATGAAGACCCGATTCAACGGGTTCGGCACGGCCGAGGCCGTGGTGGTCGACGACGAGCCGATGGAGAGCCTCTACCGCGGCGACCGCCCGGACCCGCGCCACAGCGAGAACGTGGTCAGCCTTCGCTGAGGGCCGGCACGCCCAGCTAACGGCGGCGCCGAGCGCAGTCGGCGAGGTCAACAGATCTTTACCATGTCGCGCTAAGGGCCTCCGCGGAGGTTGTCGTGGCGAGCGTAGCATTCAAGGTCATCGGGGCGATCGGGCTGGGGTCGTACGCCCTGGCCTACCTTTGCGCGAAGCGCAGGCACATCGCCTATCATCGCTTCCGTCTTGTGGCCGTGCCGGTCGACAACCTTCCCGAGATGCCGCGCGGGTACACCTGGCGCCGGCTCGAGCCTGGAGAGCTTTCCCGCCATGAGATCGATGTCGGCCCGGAAGTGCAGGCAGAGCGCTTCGCGGCGGGAATGCAATGCCTCGGCGTATTCGGGAGCAGCGGAGCCTTGGTCGGCGTGAGCTGGATCGGGACCGGTCGACAGGAGGATCCGCTGTTCGGCATTCGCTACGAGCTCCCCGCTGCGACCGCGTGGGACACCGGGCTGTGGGTGCCCGAGGACAAGCGGATGACCCGCGCATTCGCCGCGCTCTGGGCGGCAATCGGCGAGTGGCTGCGCTCCGAGAGGCTCGCATGGACGATGAGCAGTATTGCCGACTACAACGTGGCCTCGATTACCGCCCATCGCCGCCTCGGGGCGAACGAGCTGGGGACGATCACGATCCTTCGGCTAGGCAGGCTGCAGCTGAGCTTCGGCGCGCGCCCGTTCCTGCGCTGGCGGCACGATGTAGCAGCACCGGTCGTCCGTTTGCAGGTGCCGGCCGTCGCATGAGGGCGGGCCGGTTGGCAGTCGGCCTCTGGCTTGGCCCGGGAGAACGCGCTAGCAGGCTGCCAGTCAGAAGAGGGAGAACGTGATGCGTCGATCAGCCGTGGCCGTCCTGCTTGTCGCGGCACTCGCGCTCGGCGCCTGCAACACGGTCAAGGGTGCCGGCCGCGACATCCAGTCAGTCGGACAGGCGGGCCAGGATGCTATCAATTCGGTGAAGAACTAGTCCGGCCGCGGCGCGAACCGGCGGTCTGCGCGTTTCGTCGAAACGCCCCCTGGGCACGGTCCCCAACCGGGGCGGTCCCGGTCCGGCACGATGGCACCGAAACCGGTTCCACTCCCGGCGGCTCCGCCTCTAGAACTTCTTCTTCACGCTCACCGCCCATTCGCGCGGTCGGCCGGGCTGGGCGTTGGTGTAGCCCTGCGCGCCGGTCGTCTGGTCGTTGATCGTCAGGAAGTAGTACTCGTCGAACAGGTTGGTGACCTCGAGCGCCACTTCGAGGTCTTCGTCCGAGTTGCGCCAGGTCAGCCGGGCGTTGGCGATCACGTAGGCGTCGATCCTGTTGCTCTCGCGGTTGATCGGGTTCGTGTGAACGTCGCCCTGGTAGGCCGCGTCGAAGCGCGGCGTCAGCGAACCCGCGTTGCCCAGCAGGATTTCGTACTGCGCGCCGATACTCCATTTCCACCGCGGCGTGAAGGCCGGGTAGTCGCCGAACTGCGGGGCGTTGATGTTGGTCGGACCGCCGACGCTGACCGGGCCGGTCGGGGTGTCGAAGCTGGCGAATTCCTTGTAATCGAAGTCGAGGTAAGCGGCCGAGGCATCGATGAGCAGCCCCTCGATCGGCCGCAGCGTCGCCTCGGCCTCGATCCCCTTCATTTCGGCATCGCCGGCGTTGACCGGCAAGGCGCAGGGTGCGCCGAATCCGACGCCGGCCTGCACCGTGCAGTTGGTCAGCGTCAGCTGGATGTCGCTGTACTTGCTGTAGAATGCGGCCAAGTTGAACCGCACGCGGCGGTCGAACAGGTCGCTCTTGAAGCCCGCTTCCCACGATTCCAGCTTTTCAGGGCCGAACGGCAGCACCTGCTGCGGGAAGAATGGCCGCGGGTTCACGCCGCCGCCCTTGAAGCCCGTGGCGAACTGGGCGTAGGTCATGAACTCGTCGGTCCAGCGGTACTGCGCAGCGATGCGGTAGTCGACGCGCTCGGCCGAGGCTTCGCCGACGAGGCCGTCGAGAGCCGTCAGCGGCGGGCCGGCGACGCCACCCTCCGGGTTCCGCCGCACGTAGGTGTAAGTCTTTTCCTCCTCGGTGTAGCGGATGCCGGCGTTGAACGTCAGCGGGTCGATCGGCGTCCAGCCGACGTTGGCGAACAGGGCCTTGCTCTCGAGATCGACCGGGTCGCTCTGCACAAACCGAAGGCCGGAGCCCCGCAGGCCCTGGAACGAGGTGTAGACCGAGGTCTGGTCGCTGTAATAGCCGCCGATCGTCCACTCGACCTCGTCGTTTGCGCCGAACGCGCCGTTGAGGCGCAGCTCCTGGCTGAAGAATTCGAACGTCAGTGGCCCGTAGCCGAGGCTGTGCGCCAGCGGCGAGGTGTCGTTGTCGTTCTCGAAGTTCGAGGTGTACTCGCGATAGGCCGTGATCGAGACCAACTGCAGCCTGTCCGAGATATCCCAGTCGAGCTGGCCGGAAATGCCCCAGCCTTCGAACTTGATCCGCCCGTCGGCGCTGTCGCGCAACGGCCAGGTCGTGTCCGGGTCGTTGGTGTAGCTGGCGAAGTTGCAATACGGCCCGCAGACGAAGCGCGTATCGTAGGCGATACCCGGACCGTAGGGATTGATGTCGCGTGTGGGGTTGGTCGGCGCGCCCACATAGGGCGGGATCGCCGGCAGCGGGAAGCGCGGGCTCGCGAGTTCGCCGTTAGGGTAATAGGTCTCGAGCAGCACCGAGCCCACCTGCCAGCGGTCGTCGATCGTGTAGTCGCCGATGATGTTGATATCGACCGTGTCGGTCGGTCGCAGCCGGAGCTGGCCGCGCAGGCCCATGTAGTCGACCTCGCCCTCGTCGGCGAGCACGCAGTTGCTATTCGAGGGCAGTTGCGCGGGAATGCCGCCCACCGCCGGATTGATTTCCGCGCCGGCATTGATCGGTGCATCGGCCGGCAGCCTGTCGCCGCCGCCCATCGGATAGACGCAACCGAAGTCGAGCCGCTTGACGTAACCGTCCTGCCGCTTGGCGACGCCGGCAACGCGCGCATCGATACCCTGGGCGAGGTTGAAATCGAAGCTGCCCCTGAGGTCGACGCGGTTGCGGCTCCCGTAAGCCGCCGAGATCGAGCCCGTGTTGGTCCCCTCCGGACGCTGCGAGTAGAGCTTGACCGCGCCGCCGATCGAGTTGCGCCCGGCGAGCGTGCCCTGCGGGCCGCGCAGGATCTCGACGCGCTCGAGATCGAGCAGGTCGAAGATCGATCCGGTCAGCGTCGCATAGTAGACGTCGTCGACGTAGAGGCCCACGCCGGGCTCGAGCGCCGGGTTGAAGTCGTACTGCCCGACGCCGCGGATGTTGGCGGCGAGCGAGGGACCGAACGCGGCCCCTTGGGGCTTCAACGTCACCGAGGGCGCCTGGTTGGCGACCTGGCTGATGTCGGTCTGGCTGCGTGCCTCGAGCATCTCTGCGTTGACCGCGGTGATCGCAAGCGGCGTGTCCTGCAGGTTCTGCTCGCGGAACTGCGCCGTCACGAGGATCGTGCCCTCATCGGAAGCCCCGTCCGCGGGTGCCGGAGCGGCGTCCTGAGCCGCAGCGGGTAGCGCGGCAACCCACGCCAGGGCGGACGAACTCAGCCAAACCAATCGCTTATTCACGGCACTCTCCCCTCAATGATCGGCGCAGCGAGCCGGACCGCAGCGCTCGAGTGAATTCCTGCTAGGCAGCCTCCTGCACCTGAGCGGCTAGCACCGCTTCCTCCTCGAGCACGGCCTGTTCGATCTTCGCCAGCAGGATAAGCAGCGTCTCGCGCTCACCCGGCTCGAGACCAGCAGTGAGGCGTTCCTCGGCCACGGCGTGGCGATCGAGGAGCCGGGCCAACGTCGCCTCACCCTCCGCCGTGAGGTAGAGCCCTTTGCTTCGGCGGTTGCGACCGGGACCGCGGACCAGCAGCCCGCGTTCCTCGAGCCGGCTCGCCACCTTCATCCCGACCGAGCGGTTTCCGGCCAGCGCGCGGCCGAGCTCGGTCTGGTCGCAGCCGGGGCGGTCGCGGATCGTCAGCAGTGCCGTGGTGTCGGCGGGGCGGAAGCCGGTGAAAGCAAGCAACCTGTGAACGCTGCGCAGCGCCGCGCAGCGAGCCATGTCCAGGCGGTAACCGACGATGTCGTTCAGCGTCACCGAAGTCTCCCCGTGACGGGGCGTAGCTTCGGCTGGGGATTGCGCAATGCAAATGTATCCGAAGATACAGTTTAGGAATCAACTGTGGTAAGCTGGTACCATACGAGCTGGCGCTCCGTGTCGTTCGAGGATTGGCTGGCCGACCGGGCCAGTCGCCCCTCGAACGCTGCCGGTACGCAGGCTCAGGCGGCCTTCTGCAACTGCAGGTCGAGGCGGTCCCAGATTTCGACCAGGGCGCTGGTCAGCTCGCGCATCATTTCCGGAGTGTGCGCCGGGCCTGGCGTGAAGCGCAGGCGCTCGGTGCCGCGCGGCACGGTCGGGAAATTGATCGGCTGCACATAGGCGCCGTACTCGGCGAGCAGGATGTCGCTGATCTTCTTCGCCCGCACCGGGTCGCCGACCATCAGCGGAACGATGTGCGTGGCCGACTCCATCACCGGCAGGCCAGCCTCGCGGAACTGTCGCTTCAGCTCGGCTGCGGCTGCCTGCTGCGCTTCCCGCTCGACCGAGCTTTCCTTGAGGTGCCGGACCGCAGCGAGCACCCCGGCCACCAGCACCGGGCTCAGCGAGGTGGTGAAGATGAACCCCGGCGCATAGCTGCGAATGCAGTCGATGATGCGCGTGTCGGAAGCGATGTAGCCACCCATCACGCCGAACGCCTTGCCGAGCGTTCCCTCGATCACGTCGATCCGGTGCGCGGCCCCGTCACGCTCGGTGATGCCGCCGCCGCGCGCGCCGTACATGCCCACCGCGTGGACCTCGTCGATGTAGGTCAGCGCGTTGTACTTCTCGGCGAGATCGCAGAAGTCGTGGATCGGGGCGATGTCGGCGTCCATCGAGTAGACGCTTTCGAACGCGATCAGCTTGGGGACGTTGGGATCCTCTGCGGCGAGCAGTTCCTCGAGATGCGCGACGTCGTTGTGACGGAAGATGCGCTTCTCGCAGCCCGAGTTGCGGATGCCGGCGATCATGCTCGCGTGGTTCATCTCGTCGGAGAAAATCACGCAGCCCGGCAGCAGCTTGGCGAGCGTCGACAGCGTAGCATCGTTCGAGACGTAGCCGCTGGTGAACAGCAGCGCGGCTTCCTTGCCGTGGAGGTCGGCCAGCTCTTTTTCGAGCTCGATGTGGTAGTGCGTGTTGCCGCCGATGTTGCGCGTACCGCCGGACCCGGCGCCGACGTCGTTGAGCGCCTCTTCCATCGCCGCGATGACTTTCGGATGCTGGCCCATCGCGAGATAGTCGTTCGAGCACCAGACGGTGATCGGCTTCGGCCCGTTGTGGCCGGCGAAGCAGCGCGCGTCGGGGTAGGCGCCCTTGTTGCGCAGGATGTCGATGAACACGCGGTAGCGCCCCTCCGCGTGGAGGCGCTGGATTGCCTGGTCGAAGATGTGATCGTAGTTCAGCGGACTTGTCCCGTTGTCGCCGCGAAACCGTGCGGCCGGTGTGTCACCGCGCCACTTAGGCGAAGGGTCGCGCGGATTAAAGCGCCGAGTTTGCGAAGGATTCGCATTAGAGGCTCTCAATCTCCATGAGGCCATGTGCCTCGATCGCCGGCCGCAGGCGCTGGGCAGCGGATAGGTCGCCCGTGAAGATGGCTGCATCCGGTGATTTACGGAGAAAGGGCTGACCCTGCGTCAGAAAGGCGATCCGCCGAGCGATGCCGGCCGCGCCGTGGACGAAGGCGATGTCCGGCCCGAGTGCGGCGCGCAGCTCGTTCACGACGAGCGGAAAGTGGGTGCAGGCGAGCACGACCGTGTCGATCCGTTCGCCTTCGGCATGGCTGCGCAATCCTGCCGCTGCGGCGGCGAACACCGCCGGGTCGGGGGGCTCGCCGCGCAGCCTGGCTTCGGCGGCTTCGACAAGCGCGGGGCAGGCATGGCGGATCAGCACCTTGTCGGCGGCGAACTCGGACTGCAGCCGGTCGACGTAGCCCTGGCGGATCGTAGCTGCGGTGCCGAGCAGGCCGATGACCCCGGTTTTTGTCATCGCCGCCGCCGGCTTGATCGCGGGCACCGTGCCGACGATCGGCACGTGGAGCACGTCGCGCACCATGCCGAGCGCGATCGTCGAGGCGGTGTTGCAGGCGATCGTGATCAGCCGCGGGGCGTAGCGCTCCGACAGCCTCCCGAGCAGCCCGGCGACCCGCGCGGCCACTTCGGCCTCGGTCTTCTCGCCATAGGGCAGGCCGGCGGTGTCGGCGGCGTAGATCACCGGCGTCTGCGGAAGCAGCTTGCGCAACTCCGCGAGCACGGTCAGCCCGCCGACGCCGGAATCGAACAGCAGGATCGGGGCCGCCGGGTCCATGGTCGCGGGATGGCCAAACCCGGCCGGCGCGTCAACGCGCCAGCGGAGCGCGCGTTCTGAGACCCCGCGCCCGCCGTCCGCATTGGATCGGGATCGGATTGTATTCCATCTGACGAAGTGCAAGGTCCTGAAGTATCGAGGCGCAAGTGTTGGGGAGGATATGGACTCGCTGCTCGCTCTGGTGCTCGCCTACATGCTCGGTTCGATCCCGTTCGGCCTGCTGCTGGCGAAGGCGGCGGGGAAGGGCGACATCCGCAGCATCGGCTCGGGCAACATCGGCGCAACCAACGTGCTGCGTACCGGAAGCAAGGGCCTCGCTGCGGCGACGCTGCTGCTCGATGGCGCCAAGGGGCTGGCGGCGGTCTGGCTGGCGTGGCACTACTGGCCGGACGGCGCACCGCTCGCGGCGATCGGAGCGGTGCTCGGGCACTGCTTTCCCGTCTGGCTGCGTTTCAAGGGCGGCAAGGGCGTGGCGACCACGCTCGGGGTGTGCCTCGGCCTCGCCTGGCCGATCGGGCTCGCTTACGCCGTCGTCTGGCTGGCGATGCTGGCGGCGACGCGGATCTCCTCGGTCAGCGGGATGAGCGCGGCCGTGGCAGCCCCGATCGCGGCTGCGGCGACCGGGCGCATGGAATTCGTGCCGGTGCTGGCGGCGATTGCAGCGCTCGTGGCCTGGCTCCACCGCAGCAACATCGCCCGGCTGCGCGCCGGGACCGAGCCGAGAGTCGGCGCCGGCAAATGAGCGCGGCGGCGGGCCTCGCGCAGGACGAAGCGTTCGCCCGCATCCGCCTGCTCCGCTCGCCCAACATCGGCCCGATCTCCTACGCCGAGCTCCTGCGCCGGTTCGGCTCGGCGCTGGCGGCGCTCGAAGCGCTCCCCGAGCTGGCCGCTCGCGGAGGGCGCGACTATCGCCCGGCGCCAGTCGCGCGGATAGAGGACGAGGTTGCCGCTGTCCGGGCCGCGGGGGCGCACTATCTGTTCCACGACGCCCCCGGATATCCGCCGCTTCTCGCGGCATTCGAAGGCGCGCCGCCGATCCTGACCGTCCGCGGCGACGTATCCCTCGCGGCCCGGCCGTGCGCCGCCATCGTCGGCGCGCGCAACGCCTCGGCCGCGGCGGTCAAGCTCGCGCGCGACTTCGCGCACGCGCTCGCCGAGGCGGGGTTCGCGGTCGTCTCGGGTCTCGCGCGCGGGATCGACGGTGCCGCGCACGAAGGCGCGCTGCCGGCGACGATCGGGGTGATCGCCAGCGGCATCGACGTCGCCTATCCACCGCAGCACGCCGAACTGCAGGAGCGTATCGCCACCGACGGGTTGCTCGTTGCCGAGCAACCTCCCGGCACCGAGCCGCGCGGCAGCCACTTTCCGAGCCGCAACCGGATCATCGCCGGGCTCGCGCTCGGCACGCTGGTGGTCGAGGCGGCGCCCAAATCCGGCTCGCTGATCACCGCGCGGCTTGCCGGTGAGGCGGGGCGCGAGGTCATGGCGATCCCGGGCAGCCCGCTCGACGCGCGCAGCCAGGGTTGCAACCAGCTTATCCGCGAAGGCGCCGTGCTGGTGCAGGCTCCCGAAGACGTGATCGAGCTCCTGAGCGGCTTCGACGGCGCGCCGAAGTCGGCGCTGCGCGCGATGCCAGCCGAGCCGTTTGCCGAAGCGGAACCGTTACCTGACGAACCGGCCGACATTGCCGCACTGCTGACGACCGCGGCGGTTGGCACCGACGAACTCGTCCGCCAGAGCGGCGCCAGTACCGGGGCGGTGCAGCTGGCTCTGCTTGAACTGGAGATAGCCGGGCGGCTAGAACGCCACGCCGGGGGTCGCGTCTCGCTGAAGGTCGCCTAGCGCATCGGCGAAACGGAGGGGGGCGAGTTGAAGAACGAGCTGAACGTCGGAGCCATCCTCGACGTGGTCGGGACCTACCTCCTGCTGACACGTTTTCTCTCAGCCAGGGGACGCCTGGCCACCGGCGGCGGGCGCTTCTGGCCATACGTCGGCATGAGTATCGTCTCGACGATCGCCGTCGTGTTTGGGCTGCTCCTGCTGATCGTGCCGGGGATATTCCTGCTCGTATGCTGGTCTGCCGCGTCGGGGTTCCTGATCGGAGCGGGCGAAGGGGTGACGGATTCTCTCCGTGCCAGCTGGAATGCCACCGATGGCCATGGATGGGCGATCTTCCTTGCCGCCGTCATCGTGTTCGTTGGAGTTGTCGTGCTTTCCAGCGTGCTGGAAGGCCTTCTGGCCCTCACGAGCGAGCAGGCCGTCAACGTCGTCTCGGCGTTCCTCGAGGCCGCGTCGGGCGCGGTGTTCGCCGCGTTCGGGATTGCTGTCTACCGTCTGGTTCACGACGAGGGAGAGGCGCTCAGCGAAGTCTTTGCCTGACCTCCGCTTGACGAACCGCGCCGAACCTCACCACCCTCGCGCGTACGTGCACACGTAAGGGATTGCCGCTCCACCCATGCAACTCGTCATCGTCGAATCGCCCGCCAAGGCGAAGACCATCGAGAAGTATCTCGGCAAGGACTACAAGGTTCTCGCGAGCTACGGCCATGTGCGCGACCTGCCGCCGAAAGACGGCTCGGTGCGGCCCGACGAGGGCTTCGCGATGGACTGGGAGACCTACAAGGACAAGGTCGCCCGGGTGAAGGAGATCGCCGAGGCCGCGAAGAAGGCCGATCGGCTGATCCTCGCGACCGACCCCGACCGCGAGGGCGAGGCGATCAGCTGGCACGTCCAGGAGCTGCTGGCAAAGCGCAAGGCGCTACCGAAGGCGGTCGAGCGGGTGACCTTCAACGCGATCACCAGGGACGCCGTGACCGAGGCGATGGCGCATCCGCGCGAGCTCGACAGCGACCTGATCGACGCTTACCTCGCGCGCCGCGCGCTCGACTACCTGTTTGGCTTCACGCTTTCGCCGGTACTCTGGCGCAAGCTGCCCGGTGCCAAGAGCGCGGGCCGCGTGCAGTCGGTCGCGTTGCGCCTGATCGTCGACCGCGAGCGCGAGATCGAGGCGTTCCGGCCGCAGGAATACTGGTCGGTCGTCGCGCGCATGCAGCACGACGGGACGGAGTTCGACGCGCGGCTGGTCACTTTCGACGGGACGAAGCTCGAACGGCTGTCGATCGGTGACAAGGGGACGGCCGAGCGGGCCAGGGCCGCCGTCGAGGGAGCGCGGTTTACCGTCGAACAGGTCGAGACGAAGCCGCTCAGACGCAATCCGGCGCCGCCATTTACCACCTCGACGCTGCAGCAGGAGGCGGCGCGCAAACTCGGGTATTCGGCGAGCCACACGATGCGGCTCGCGCAGAGCCTCTACGAGGCGGGCGCGATCACTTACATGCGCACCGACGGCGTGCAGATGGACGGCGGCGCGATCTCCGCTTGCCGCCGCGCGATCGCCGAGCGGTTCGACGGGCACTATCTCCCGGAGAAGCCGCGCATCTACCAGACCAAGGCCAAGAACGCCCAGGAAGCGCACGAGGCTATCCGGCCGACCGATTTCGACCGCGCGCATGCGGGCACAGGCGATGAGGCAAAGCTCTACGACCTGATCTTCAAGCGCGCGATGGCGAGCCAGATGGCCGCCGCGAGCCTCGAGCGGACCACGGTCACGTTGCGCGATCCGACCGGGCGGCACGAGCTGCGGGCGACCGGGCAGGTCGTGAAGTTCCCGGGCTTCCTCGCGGTCTACGAGGAAGGTCGCGACCAGAAGGGCGAAGACGACGAGGAGGAAGGCCTGCTGCCGGTAATGCGCGAGGGGGATTCGCCGGCCAGGCTCGGCGTCAGCGCCGAGCAACACTTCACGCAGCCGCCGCCGCGCTATTCCGAGGCGAGCCTGGTCAAGCGGCTCGAAGAACTCGGCATTGGGCGTCCCTCGACTTACGCGTCGACCATCCAGACGCTGCGTGATCGCGAATACGTGCGGATGGAGAAGAACCGCTTCTTCGCCGAGGATTCCGGCCGCCTGCTGACCGCGTTCCTCGAGCGCTTCTTCCCGCGCTACGTCGCCTACGACTTCACCGCCGAGATGGAGGAGGAACTCGACGACGTTTCGGGCGGGCGTGCCGCCTGGAAGGACGTGCTCGAGCAGTTCTGGCGCGACTTCAAGCCGAAGAGCGACGAGGTCATGGAGCGCAAGCCCTCGGAAGTCACCGAAGTGCTCGACGAGTTCCTGTCGGATTACCTGTTCCCGCCGCAGGCCGACGGTGGCGATCCACGGCAATGCCCCAGGTGCCTCGCCGAGGGGCGTAGCGGCGGACGCCTGTCGCTGCGCGGCGGCCGCTTCGGCGCGTTCATCGCCTGCTCGAACTACCCCGAGTGCGCATACCGGCGGAAGTTCGGCCAGCCCAACGGAGAGGACGGCGACGAGGACGAGGCGATGGGCCGCGATCCCGCGACCGGGCTCGAGATTCATCGCAAGACCGGCCGTTTCGGGCCCTATGTCCAGCTCGGCGAAGGCAAGGACGCCAAGCGCGCGTCCATTCCGCGCGACCTCCCCGACTTCGACCTCGAGTGGGCGATCAAGCTGCTCTCGCTGCCACGTGAGATCGGTCCGCACCCCGAAACGGGGAAGCCGATCACCGCCAGCATCGGCCGTTATGGCCCGTACCTCGCGCACGACGGCAAGTACGCCAAGCTCTCCAGCACGCGCGACGTGTTCGAGACCGGCATGAACGTCGCGGTCACGCTCCTGGCGGAAGCGGCCAACCGCAAGGGCGGCGCAGGCGGCCGGGCCAGGGCCGAGCCGATCAAGACGCTCGGCGCGCATCCGACCAGCGGCGGCGAGATCAAGGTCATGCCTGGCCGCTACGGGCCGTACGTGACCGACGGCGCGACCAACGCCACGTTGCCCAAGGACGTGAAGCCCGAGGACGTCACCGCCGAGCAGGCGATCGCGCTGATCGATGCGCGGGCGGCGAAGGGCCCGGCGAAGAAGAAGGGGGGGCGGAAGAAGGCGCCGGCGAAGAAGGCCAAGGCGTGAGCGAGACGTTCGCCCGCCACCGCCAGCCGTGGACATCCGAGGAGGTCGGCAAGCTGCGTACGCTTGCGGGCAAGAGCAAGGGGCTCAAGGAGATCGCCAGGGCGCTGGGTCGGACCGAGGAGTCGACCAGGGACCGGGCCAGGGCGGACGGGATCGGCATCGCCAGGAAGCGGTAAAGGGAGGCAATAGATGTTCGGGGCAGCAATCCTGGCTGGTGCCTTAGGCACCGTGTCGATACCTGCCGACGTCGAGCGAAGGCTATTTTCTACCTATCCGACCTGGGCGGTCAGGGAAGGTCGCTCATCGGCGACATCGATCGAAGCCGTCGTCGATCCCGATGGGACGGTGCGTGAATGCGTCGTCGTCGAATTCGTGGGTAGCGAACGGCTGGCAAGGGAGGAATGCGCCAAGCTCGCTCAGCACAAATTGCGGCCTGCGACCGACGCAGAGGGCCAACCAGTGATGGGGCTGTACCGGACTTACACAGTTCGGTTCATCAACGACACACGCAAATCCGAGCGTGATGCGGTCAGAAGCTGGGTTCATCAACCGGATTTGACGATTGATGTCGCGCACGTCGAAGGAGGCGTGGAGATGCCGCGTGACATCCAGGTCGCGGTCTTGGTCGAACCTGACGGAAGCTTGGCTCTCTGCGAACGAATCGCGGAGCGCAGTGAGAACTTACCGCAGGCGTTGATCGACGTGGCCTGTGTGGACGCGCGAAAGCTCTCGATGGCACCGTTGATGGGACTGGATGACCATCCGGCTCGCTATGTGACCAATGTGTACGTTCGTTTCCAGGCAAGGGCGTCCGACTGACGTCGCGCCATCGCGACTCCAGGTGACAGCCGCTGCAAAAGGCCGGGTAGCCTTCGCCTAAGCAGAACTTGATTGAAGGCGACAACGCGCTTGGGGAGAGTGCGGGCGCCGGCCTGACGCTACGTAGCCTTGGCCTTGGATCTTGACGGTCTCGGGGGCGCGCATGGCAGAAGAGGAAGCGGAACGGGGAATCGGCGAGGACTGGCTCGCCGTTTGGATCGGGCTCGCGCTGGTGTCCCTGTCGCTGGCACCGCTCGCCGGAATGGACCTGCTGGGCTGGGCCGTCACCACGTCGATATGGACCGATCCCTCAGCCGCGCTCGCACCGGTCGGCCAGGCCTATGCCGGTTGGGGCGGGCTCGGCGCGCTGGGGGCGACCTTCGTGGCGCTGCTCACGATTCTCGGTGTCGGGGCGAGAGCGCTCGGGCTCAGGCCGCTGCGTTTCCTCGCGGCTTTCGCGGTGATCTTCGCGCTCGCCTACGGCGCCTGGTTCGTCGGCAGCCACGCGCGCTTCGCCGCGGTGACGCCGGCCGAGCTGGAGAAATTCGGCCTCGACTGGTCGTTCAAGCTGACCAACGAAGGCGGCTTCGTGCTCGCACTCCTGGCCGGGCTGATCGTCGCTAACGCCTTCCCGCGCCTCGCCGACTGGCTGCACGAGGCGATCCGGCCGGAGCTCTACGTCAAGATCGCCATCGTCATCCTCGGCGGGTTCCTTGCGGTCACCGTGGTCGGCAAGGTCTCGCTCGCCGGCTCGCTGATGCTGCGCGGCGTGGCGGCGATCATCGAGGCATACCTGATCTACTGGGCGGTGGTGTATTACGTCGCGCGCAGGTGGTTCGGCTTCAACCGCGAGTGGGCGGTGCCGCTGGCCTCGGGCATCTCGATCTGCGGCGTCTCGGCGGCGATCGCCACGGGCGGGGCGATCCGCGCGCGGCCGGCGATCCCGGTGCTGGTCTCCTCGCTGGTGGTGATCTTCGCGGTGGTGGAAGTGCTGGTCCTGCCGTTTCTCGCGCAGGCGTTCCTCAGCGAGGAGCCGATGGTCGCCGCGGCGTGGATGGGGCTGGCGGTCAAGACCGACGGCGCCGCGGTCGCCGCGGGCGGGATCACCGAGGCCCTGATCCTGTCCAGGGCCGCGGCCGAGGGCGTCGTCTACGAGCCCGGCTGGCTGATCGGCACGACGACGACGGTCAAGGTGTTCATCGACGTGTTCATCGGCATCTGGGCCTTCATCCTCGCGGTGATCTGGACCAACTACGTCAATCCAGCGGCTTCGGGCGAGAAGGCACGGCCGCGCGAGATCTGGCAGCGTTTCCCGAAGTTCATCATCGGCTTCGTGATCAGCTTCGCGGTGGTCTTCGCGATCGCGCTCGGGGCGGAGCCGGAGACGCGCACGGCGCTCACCTCCGGCGTGGGCGAGGCCAACGCCTTCCGGGTGATCTTCTTCATCCTGACGTTCTTTTCGATCGGCGCGCTGTCGAACTTCCGCAAGCTGTGGCAGGACGGGATCGGCAAGCTCGCGGCGGTCTACGTGGTCAGCCTGTTCGGCTTCGTGATCTGGGTCGGCCTGGTGATCTCGTGGCTGTTCTTCAGCGGCATCGAGCCGCCGCTGGCAAGCTGAGGAGACGCGCGATGAGCGAACCCGACCTGCGCGGCGAACTGGAGAAGGCGGAATACGAACCGCTGCTGCCGGTGGAGAAGAAGCTGATCGGCTGGAGCCTCGGCCTCGGCGTGACGCTGCTGGTGGTGCTGGCCGTGCTCAATCGGCTCTGGCCTGCGGGTTGACGGCTTGAAACCTGGCCTGCCCGCCGTCACATGGCGGCAATGCTGCAGGCGCGCGACAACGAAACGGACCAGCCCGCCGCGCCGGCGGCAACCGCCGTGACGGATGGCCTTCCTAAGCCGCGCCGCTACTGGGCGATCGCCGCGATCAGCTTCGGCACCGCGCTGCTGGTGCTCGATGGCGCGGTCGCCAACGTCGCGCTGCCGACGATCGCGCGCGACCTCGGGGTGACCGACGCGGTCGTGACCAACGTTGTCACGATCTACCAACTGGTGCTGGTGATGGTGCTGCTGCCGTTTGCCAGCCTCGGCGACCGGATGGGGCACCGGCGGCTGTACCAGTACGGACAAGGGCTCTTTCTCGTCGCCTCCGCGCTGTGCCTGTTCGCGACCGACCTGTTCGTGCTGCTCGCGCTGCGCGCGCTGCAGGCGCTCGGCGCGGGAATGGCGCTGTCGGTCTCGGCGGCGATGCTGCGGCAGATCTATCCCTCGCGCCAGCTCGGCAGCGGGATGGGGATCAACAGCGTGATCGTCGCCTCGTCCTCGGCACTGGCACCGACACTCGGCGGGTTCATCGTGGGACATGCCGCGTGGCAGTGGGTCTTCGCGGCCGCCGCGCCGTTCGCGGTCGTCTCGCTGCTGCTCGGGCGCTCGCTGCCCGATCCCGTGCGGCGCGACCGGCCCGCCGAATGGCTCAGCGGGATCTGGAGCGCGGCGACGATGCTGCTGCTGATCGGCGGCCTGCAGCTGGCGACGCACGACGATGCCGCTCTCGGCACCACGCTGGCGGTCCTCGGCGCGGTCTCGGCAATGCTGCTCGTCCGCCGCGAAAAGTCGCGCACGGCGCCGGTCGTGCCGGTCGACCTGCTGGCCAAGCCGGTGCTCGGCCTCTCCGCGCTGGGCGCGATCGCCTGTTTCATCGCCGCCGGCTCGCTGATGCTGTCGCTGCCGTTCCGGCTGCAGCTGACGATGGGCTACTCGCCCGAGGAAGTCGGCCTGCTGCTGTTGCCGTTCCCGCTGACGATGCTGGTCATCGCTCCGCTTGCGGGCTGGATGAGCGACCGCATCGCCCCGACCAAGCTCGGCGTCGCCGGCATGGCGATCGCGATCTCCGGTCTGCTGCTGCTCGCGTTCATGCCCGATAGCCCCGGCGAGTGGGCCATCGCCTGGCGCCTGAGCCTGACCGCGCTCGGCTTCGGCCTGTTCTTCGCCCCCAATTCGCGGCTGCTGATCGGTCAGGCCCCGCGCGACCGTGCCGCGGCGGCTGGCGGACTCCTGTCGACCTCGCGGCTGCTCGGGCAGACGATGGCCGCCGTCACTGTCGGCATCCTGCTCGCGGGTGGGGCGGGGCTGGGGGCCACGCCGCTGTTCGTGGCGATAGCGCTTTCGGTCGTCGCAGCGCTGTGCAGCCTCGCACGCTACAAGAGCGTGACCAAGGCGGGCGGGACGATGGCGACCTTAAGGGCGCAGTGAGCCGGGGCGCTAGCGGACCCAGTCGAGCCCGATCTCCTCGTAGATCTCGCGGCTCTCGGCCCAGTTCTCCTCGACCTTCACGTGAAGGAACAGGTGGACCTTCACCCCGAGCATCTCGGAGAGCTCCTTGCGCGCGGCCTCGCCGATCGCCTTGATGCGGGCACCGCGCTTGCCGAGGACGATAGGCTTCTGGCTCTCGCGGCCGACGACGATCTGCTGGTGGATCTCGATGCTGCCGTCGGGGCGCGTCTTGTAGCTCTCGGGGCGGACAGCGCTGTCGTAAGGCAGCTCGTCGTGCAGCTGGCGATAGAGTTGTTCGCGGGTCACCTCGGCCGCGAGCAGGCGCTCGGAGGCGTCGGAGACCTGGTCCTCGGGGTAGTGCCAGGGGCCTTCCGGCATCAGCGAGGCAAGGTGTGCCTTGAGCTCGGGCACGCCGTCGCCGGTCAGCGCCGAGATGAAGAACACCTCGGCAAAGTCGACCTTTGCGGCGAGCTCCTGCGCCAGCTCGAGCAGCTTCTCCTTCGGGCTCGCGTCAACCTTGTTGATCGCCAGAAGCTTGCGCTCGGGACGGTCCTTGAGCTGCTCGAGCAGCGGCTCGAGTTCGTGGCGGCGCTGCTTGATCGGGTCGACCACCAGCAGAATCGCATCGGCCGCGTGCGCACCCTCCCAGGCGGCCTGGACCATCGCCCGGTCGAGCCGGCGCTTGGGCTGGAAAATGCCCGGCGTGTCGACGAGGATGATCTGCGTTTCGCCCTCGAGCGCGATGCCGAGCAGGCGCGCGCGGGTGGTCTGTGCCTTGGCGCTGGTGATCGCGACCTTCTGGCCGACGAGCGCGTTGACCAGCGTCGACTTGCCGGCGTTGGGGGCGCCGATCACGGCAACGACACCGCAGCGGGTCACGCCATCTTCCCCTGCAAGGGGAGAGGGATTCCTGCAAGCACACTCACCCGAACTTCTCCATGAACAGCCGTGCGGCCTCGGTCTCGGCTTCCTGCTTGCTGCTCGCGGTGGCTTCGACTTCGCCGACGTTCTTCACGCTGACCCGAACGGTGAAGCGCGCCGCGTGATCCGGGCCTGAGCGGTCGATCACCCTGTATTCGGGCGGGCGGCGCTGGTTGCCGGCCGCCCATTCCTGCAGCGCGCTCTTCGGATGCTTGGCCCGGCCGGCCTTGCCCTCCATCGCCGGTCGCCAGATCCGCTGGACAATCTCGCGCGTCGCCTCGAACCCGCCTTCGAGCAGGCTCGCGCCGAGCAGCGCCTCCATCACGTCGCCGAGCACGTTGTCGCTGTCGGCGGCGCCGTCGTCGCGCGCCTGCTTGCCGAGACGCAGGTGCGGCGGGACGCCGATCGCGCGTGCGATCGAGGCGCAGACCTGCCGGCTCACAAGCGCGTTGAGCCGCTGCGCCAGCTCGCCCTCGGCCGCCGCCGGATTGTGGGCGTAGAGCCACTCGGCGATCGAGAGGCCGAGCACGCGGTCGCCGAGGAACTCGAGCCGGTCGTAGTTCCGCGCATCCCCTGTGCTGCCGTGCGTCAGCGCCTCGAGCCACAGGGCTTCGTCACTGACCGCGAAGCCGATCCGCTCGAGCCAGTTGCGCGTCTCCGGTGCCAGGATCGCCTCGTCCGTCACGCTCAGATCGCGCGGCCCATCCGGCTCCAGCGCGCGGCGGTGAACCAGGTCCACGGCTTGAGCCATTCGGCGCTGCCGTCGGTCGAGAAGAACATGAAGCTGGCCTCGCCGACAAGGTTCTCGACCGGCACCATGCCGACACCGCGCCCGGGCTCGGCCGGGAAGCGGCTGTCGAGCGAGTTGTCGCGGTTGTCGCCCATCATGAACACGTGGCCTTCGGGCACGATCACCGGCCGGGTGTTGTCGGATTCCTGGTCGGCGATGTCGAGCACGTTGTACGACACCCCGTTCGGCAGGGTCTCGCGGAACTGCGGGAAATGGCAGGTGAAGCCGCCGTCGGCGCTACGATCGGTCCGCTGCACACCGCCGCGCCCGCAGCCCCCGCTGGCCCTGATCGGCAGGACGAAGTCGGCGACCCGTTGCTTCGGCACGGGCTGCCCGTTGAGCACGAGCTGGCCGTCGACCATCTGCACCGTATCGCCGGGCAGGCCGATCACGCGCTTGACGTAGTCGGTGCGGTCGATCGGGTGCTTGAAGATCACCACGTCGCCGCGCTCGGGCAGGCGGCCGAAGATCCGGCCCTTGCCCGAATCCCAGTCGATCGGCAGCGAAGCGCCCGAGTAGCCGTAGGACCACTTCGCCGCGAATAGGTAGTCGCCGACCAGCAGCCGCGGCATCATCGACTCGCTCGGGATCATGAAGCTGGTGAACAGCAGCGTTCGGAACAGTACGACCGCGACGACGAGCTTGACGAGGAACAGCGCGAAGCTGTCTTCCTTCTTTGCCGGTTTTTCCGGCGCGGTCTCGGTCGGCTCGGGCGCAGCCGCGGGGACGGGCTCGGTCATCGACGAGGTTCGCTCTCTCGGGGCGCCCGGCGGTCGGAACGGACCGAAATCCGCCGCAATTTGGCGTTTGCAATCATCGCCCGAGGCCTTAGCGCGGGGCTCGGCCTGTAGGAAAGGGGAAACACGTTGAACGACCCGCGTCCGGCTGCCTGGAACCGCCTGCAAGCGCCCGCCGAAACGCTTTCGGAGCTGTTCGCCGCCGACCCCGACCGTGTAACCAAGCTCGCGGCACGGCTCGAGCTTGGACAGGGCGGGATCCTGTTCGACTGGTCGAAGACGCACCTGACCGATGCGTTGCTCGACGGCTTCGAGGCGCTGGCCGATGCGGCCGGGTTCGCCGAGGCCCGGCGCCGGCTGTTCGCCGGCGAGGTGGTCAATCCGACCGAGAACCGCGCCGCCGAGCATCCGGCGCTACGCGGCGTCGGCAAGGAGACGAGCGTCGAGGAAGCGGCCGCGCTGCGCGAGCGAATGCGGCTGCTGGTCGAGGCGATTCACGAAGGCGCGCTCGGCGAGGTCAGACACCTGATCCACATCGGCATCGGCGGTTCGGCGCTCGGGCCGGCGCTGGCGGTCGACGCGCTCGCACGCGACCTCGCGCTGGTCGACGTGCACGTCGTCTCGAACATCGACGGGCTCGCACTCGAGGGTGCCTTCGCGGCGTGCGACCCGGCGACGACTCTGATTGCGGTGGCCAGCAAGACCTTCACCACGATCGAGACGATGACCAACGCGCAGAGCGCGCTGCGCTGGCTGGCCGACAACGGCGTTGCCGATCCCTCCGGCCGGGTCATTGCGCTTACCGCCGCGCCCGAGAAGGCCGTTGAATGGGGCGTCGACGAGACGCGTATCCTGCCGTTCGCTGAAAGCGTTGGCGGACGTTATTCTCTGTGGTCGTCCATAGGCTTCCCAATCGCTCTTGCCATCGGGTGGGAAGATTTTCAGGCCATGCTCGACGGTGCCGCGGCGGTGGACGCACATTTCCGCGACACCGACGGGCGCGCCAATCTGTCGCTGCGTGCGGCTTTCGCCGACCAGCTCTACGCTCGCCTTCGCGGCTGTCAGACGCGCGCGGTGTTCGCCTACGACGAGCGGCTGAGGCTGCTGCCGAGCTACCTGCAGCAACTTGAGATGGAATCGAACGGCAAGCGAGTCACGCTCGACGGCGCGCCGGTAGAAGGTCCGACGGCGCCGATCACCTGGGGCGGGGTCGGCACCGACGCGCAACACGCGGTGTTCCAGCTGCTCCACCAGGGGACGCACCTCGTCCCGGTCGACTTCATCGCCAGCGTGGCGCCGGGCGATGCCCTCGATCCGGCGCACCATCGCATCCTGCTGATGAACTGCTTCGCGCAGGGCGCCGCGCTGATGGCCGGCAAGGCGAGCGACGACCCGGCGCGGGCCTATCCGGGCGACCGCCCCTCCACCACGATCCTCGCCGACGATCTCGACGCCGCCACGCTCGGCGCGCTAATCGCCTTCCACGAGCACCGCACCTTCGCCAACGCAGTGCTGATGGGGATCAACCCGTTCGACCAGTTCGGCGTCGAGCTCGGCAAGGAGATCGCCCGCAAGATCGAGCAGGGCGGCGAGAGCTTCGATGCGAGCACCGAAGCGCTGCTGAAGGCGGCCGATCTCGGCTGAGCGCGAGGCCCTTGCGCCGCGCCCAGAATTCGCCACACTCCGCGGTGGACGGGAGACCTCGAAAGGAGGCACCCATGGCGTTGTTCGACGACATTCTCGGCAAGGTGAGCGGCCATCCCGAGCTCGCCAACCTCGCGGCCAAGGTCGGGCTCTCGCAGGAACAGGTCGAGCGGACAGTCGCTGCGCTCGGCGAGGCGCACCAGCAGCCGGGCGATACGGTCGAGCAGGCGGCGGCGCAGACCGGGCTCGACAAGGGCATCGTGGCGCAGATCGTCGAGCAGATCGGCGGCGAGGGCTCGCTCGGGCGGTTCGCGACGATGCTCGACCAGGATGGCGACGGCAGTGCGCTCGACGATGTTATGGGCTTCGCCGGAAAGCTGTTCGGCAAGCGATAGCGCGGGCTGGCCCGGGTGCCCCCGTTTTCGTTTGATGTCCGCGCCTAGTCGCCTGCGTTAGGGCAAAGTAAACCACGACCGGCGCAGAGGATCGGCAGTGGAGCGGGACGCTCCACGGCAACAGGCAAGAGATGGCTGTACGGAGGATCCTCAAGGGCCTGACGGGCGGCGGGTCGCACGCGTCCGGAGGTCCGACCGAAAGCGGCGACCCTTCGGTCGTCACGCCCGGCGACACGAGCCGCCGGCTGCAGATCCTCGACGACTTCGAACAGGCCGGGGTCGGCTGGATCTGGGCCACCGACGCTGATGGCCGCCTGATCTACCTGTCCGAGAACGCTGCCGAAAAGCTCGGCAAGCCGAGCGACGAGCTGCTCGCCCAGCCGCTCGTCTCGCTGTTCGAGACCGACCCCGACAATCCCGACGAGAAGAGCGACCGTCCGCTCAACTTCCAGCTCAATTCGCGCAGTAAGATCCACGACCTGATCGTGCGGGTGATCCCCGATCGCGCGCGGTTCCAGGAACGGCACACCTGGTGGTCGATCTCGGGCCATCCCAAGTTCGACAGGGCCGGCAAGTTCCACGGCTATCGCGGCAGCGCCAAGGACGTAACCGCCGAGTACGAGCGCAAGCTGCTCGATTCCCGGATGGCCGAGTACGACTCGCTCACCGGCCTCGCCAACCGCCACCGGATGAACCGGCGGCTGGATTCGATCCTCGCCGCATACAAGTCGGCCCGGCGCAGCTGCGCGCTGATGATGCTCGACCTCGACCGCTTCAAGTACGTCAACGACACCATGGGGCACCCGGCAGGCGACGAGCTGTTGCGCCAGGTGGCCCAGCGGCTGCAGTCGATCATCGGCGATCGCGGCGAGATCGGCCGCCTCGGCGGCGACGAGTTCCAGGCCATCCTCCCCGACATCGACGACCGCGGAAAGCTCGGTGAGATGGCCGAGAAGGTGATCCAGATCGTCAGCCAGCCCTATCCGATCGAAGGCAAGCGGGCGATCATCGGCACCAGCGTCGGCATCGCCATCGCGCCTTACGACGGGCTGGATCGCGAGGAGCTGGCGCGCTCGGCCGACCTCGCGCTCTATGCGGCGAAGAACGGCGGGCGCGGGCAGTTCCGGTTCTATTCGTCGGAGCTCAAGGACGAGGAGGAGGAACGCCGGCTGTTGCTCGACGACCTGCGCGAGGCCCTGGCGGCGGACCAGCTCGAACTGCATTATCAGCCAGTCGTGCGGACGAAGGACCACACGGTGGTCGGGTTCGAAGGGCTGATGCGCTGGGAGCACCCGGAGCGCGGCTACGTCCCGCCCAACGTCTTCATCCCGGCGGCCGAGGAATCGAACCTGATCAACCAGCTCGGCGAATGGGCGCTCAAACGTGCCTGCGAGGACGCCGCTACCTGGCCCGAGACGGTGTGGGTGGCTGTAAACGTGTCCGCCGTGCAGTTCAGCAACGTGAACTTCCTGTCGGTCGTGACGCAGGCTCTGGCTTCCTCGGGCCTGACGCCTGGCCGGCTCGAGCTCGAGCTCACTGAAAGCGTGTTCATGGGCGACAGCGAGGTGACCGAGAAGACCTTCGCCGCGCTCAAGGGCCTCGGCGTGCGGCTCGCGCTCGACGACTTCGGCACCGGCTACTCATCGCTGAGCTACCTGCGCTCTGCGCCGTTCGACAAGCTCAAGGTCGACAAGAGCTTCGTCGATTCGTGCACCCAGAAGGACCAGAACAGTGCCAAGATCATCACCGCGATCATAGGGCTGTCCGAAGCGCTCGGGATGGAGACCACGGTCGAAGGGGTCGAGGCCTTCGACCAGTTCAACCTCGTCTGCGAGAAGGGCGCCAAGTACATCCAGGGGTGGATCTACTCGAAGGCGCTTCCCGCCTCCGAGATCGCCGAGCGGATGCAGAGCGGCGAGATGCGTATCGAGCCGAGCGGGCCCAGGAAACACCGACCCGAACGGCGCAGCGTGTTCCGCCGCGTCGGCATCATCCACGACGACCACCGCTACGAGGCAGTGATGCGCGACCTGTCAAAGACAGGCGCGGCGGTCGAGGGCCTGCTCGGGGTGCCCGTCGGCACAGGCCTGGTGCTCGATCTCGGCGAGGGCCAGCTCGCCGTCGGCACCGTGACGCGCTCGCAGGACGCCATGTTCGCGATCGAGTTCGAGACCCCGCTGGTCAGTGACGGCGCGGGTGGACTGTGTACCCGTCACCGTGTCTCGCCCTACGCGCTCGCAGCCGCCGGCATGCCCCTCGCCGCACTGCCACCGGGCGACTACCCTGCGCAGCTGCTGAGCCCGCCGAAGACCAAGCCGCAGTTCATCCAGGTCGCGGTTGCGGGCGGGCGCTAACGTCCCAGCCGCTGCCGCCCGCGTGGCGAGAAAGGGGGGCTTGAAGTTCGGACTTGGCCCCCGCGAAGCCTCGGCATAGCAAGCGGGTCAGGATGGATGCCTGTTTCCGCTTCGCCGAGTTCGAGCTCGATCCGGGCAACCGGCGGCTGAGCCGCGACGGCGCACCGGTTGAGCTGAACGCGCGCTACCTTGACGCCCTCTTGCTGCTCGCCTCGGAGCGCGGCCGCCTGGTGTCGAAGGAACGCTTTCTCGAGGAAGTCTGGCGCGGCATCCCGGTGACCGACGAGGCACTCACGCAGTGCATCCGTACACTGCGCCGCCAGCTCGGCGACGACGCGGCGAGCCCACGCTTCATCGAGACGGTGCCCAAGCACGGCTACCGCTTCCTCGCCGAGGTCGAGGTGTCGTCGGCAGGGGGCGGACCTTCGCCGGCGCCGGCGGAATCTGCGTGGCCCCGCCGGTCTCGCGTCGTCGCACTCGGCGCGGCAGGTGCGGCGGGCGGCGGCATCGCGGGGCTGACCGGCGGGCTGCTCTACGGGTTCGGCGGGGTTTCGACCCCGATGCAGCCCGGGGTCGGCGCGCTGTCGGTGCTGCTGGTGGTGACCGCCGTGTGCGTGGTAGTCGGCGCGATCGGCGGCGCGGGCGTGGGCTTGGGGCTTGCCGCGGCCGCCGACGGCGAGCGGCCCGCGTGGTACCGCAGCGTTCTCGGCGGGGCGCTCGGGGGCCTGCTGACCGGAGCGGTGGTCAAGCTGCTGGGAGTGGACACCCTGAACCTGCTCTTCGGCCACGCGCCGTCGGGCATTACGGGCGCGGCGGAGGGGCTGGTGCTCGGCGGTGTCGTCGGATTCGGAGCCTGGCTCGGCTGGCGACAGGGGCGCCCGCGACTCCGGCTCGGCTCGGGCCTTGCCGCACTCGCCGGGGGACTTGCGGGCGTGGCTATCGCGCTTGCCGGCGGGCGGCTCATGGCAGGGAGCCTCGACCTGCTCGCGCGGACTTTCCCGCAATCCCGACTGCGGCTCGACCCGGTCGGCGCGCTGTTCGGCGAGCTGGGGTTCGGGCCGGTCAGCCAGGTGGTGACCGCCGGGCTGGAGGGCGCGCTGTTCGGCGGCTGCGTGGTCGGGGCGATGATCATCGCGCGGCGCACGCTGGCGCCGCGCTGAAGCCCCGGTCTCAGGTGCGCGCCGAGGCGATGTAGCGATCGACGTTCTTCGCCAGCACGTCGAGCGGGGCGTTGCCGCCCTTGACCACCGCGTCGTTGTACTTGCGCAGGTCGAAGGCAGGGCCCAGCGCCCGCTGCGCGCGGGACCGCTGGCGGACCATCTCGCTGTGGCCGACCTTGTAACCGCAGGCCTGGCCGGGCCATGAGCAGTACCGGTCGACCTCGCTCTCGACCTGCTCGCGCTTGTTGCCGTTGCGCTCCATGAAGAAGGCGATGCCCTGCTCGCGGCTCCAGCGCTTGTGGTGCAGGCCGGTGTCGACGACGAGGCGGCAGGCACGGAACGCCTGGTCCTGCAGGTAGCCGAGCCGCCAGGCGGGGTTCTCGTCGTAGGCGCCAAGCTCGTCGGCGAGCTGTTCGGCATACAGCGCCCAGCCCTCGGAGAAGGCATTGAAGGCAAGGATCGAGCGGATCAGCGGCAGCTGGTTCGAGTATTCGCCCTCCCAGACGTGGCCCGGGATGGTCTCGTGGTGGACCAGCGTCGGGACATCGTACTTGCGGTGCAGGTCGGTCGTGCGGAGGTTGATCCACATCTTCCCGGGGATCGTACCGTCCTTCGAGCCCGACCCGCCGTAGGCGGTCGGCGCACCGGGCTCTTCCGACAGCGGCAGCCGGCGGACTTCGAGGTTGGCGGGGACGATCGTTTCGAACGCGCGCGGCATCTGCGCCCGGATCCAGGCAATGCGCTCCTCGATGAAGGCCATGATTTCGGCCCGCCCCGGATCGCCTTCGGCGAACTTGAAGCGCGGGTCATCCCCGAGGGCGGTCATGCGGTCGCCGACCGAGCCTTGCGTGTAGCCAAGATCGCGCAGGATCGGGTCCATCCGGCCGTGGATCTCGTCGAGCTGCTCGAGCCCCATCTGGTGGATCTCGTCGGACGACATGCGCGTGGTCGTGCTCGCCCGCAGCGCCCAGGCGTACCACTCGTCGCCGCGCGGTTGCGACCACATGCCGGGATCACTGTCGGCGAGAGTCGCCTGCCGCTTGAGCTCGTCGAGCTGCCGTTCGAGTGCAGCAGCGATCGGGCCGGTGACGAGCGCGCGGGCGCGGCCTTCCCAGTCCCCGGCGATGTTGGCCTCGGCGGCGCGTCGGGTCAGCGATTCGACCAGTGCGCCGCCGGCCCTCGCGTCGGCAAGTGAAGACTCGAGCTGCGGGATCGCCTTGGCGAGCAGGAAGTCGGGCGGGATCACGCCCATGCCGGCGGCGGCGCGAATGCGTTCGAGCTCGCCGTCGAGATTGGCCGGGATCGCCTCGAGGCGTGACAGGTAGGCCTCGGCATCGGCCGCATCGCGGATGGGGTGGTCGGAATCGAGGAACCGCGGATAGTCGATATAGCCGCCGACGTTCTGGATCACGACATAGGGCGCGTTGCGCCACGAGCCGACCGCGACATCGCCATAGGGCTGGGCAAAACCTTCGAGCGCGGTGGCATAGGCGCTTTCGACGACTTCGAAGCTCGTGCGGGTCGACGGGTCGAGCGCGGAGGTGTCGACCGCACGGACGCGCTCGAGATCGGCGCGCAGCGTAGCGGCGTAGGCCTCGATCCCCTCCGCAGAGATGTCCTTGAGCCGGCCGCGGAGAACGGCATGGGCGTCCGTATCGACGCCGAGCGAGGTCGCCCGCTCGGGTTCGTGGCCGAGCAGGTTCCAGGCGACCTCGTCGAGGATCGTGACGGGATCGGTGGCAATCGGAGCGACGCGCGCGGCCTGCGCGGTGGCGCAGCCGGGGAGAACCAGCAGCGAGGCGCTCGCGCCGAGGCCGGCGAGAGCCTGCCGGCGGGTGATGGTTGCGGCTGAAATCGACATGCCGGGTTACTGCGGGCCGGCAGATGCCGAGTCAATGCGCGCGCCTTGCCTCTCTCCACGAAAGCCTTAGGCTGGCCCGATGGACACCGTGCTCTCGATCGTCGCGCTTGGCGCCGTCGCGTTGGTGGGCGGGGCGATCTACTTCTGGCGCATCGGTCGCCGGCAGCAGTCCGCCCTGATGCTGATCCTTGCCGTGGTGCTGGTCCTCAACCTGCTGATCTGGACCGTGCCGGACTCGAGCGGCACGGCCCCGATCGACCGGCCCGAAGTGTCGGGAAGCTAGTCCGGCAATTCCCACCTGACCGAACCCGTCTATGTACCGGGCACTCTTGCGCCCGTCTCGTCGGTCGCCGGATCGAACTGTGCCCGGCGGCTGATCAGTCGGCAGGTCGCGTCGTCCAGCGCGCGATGGCCGGAGGGCCGCGTCAGCTCGCAACTCGAAACCCGGCCGTTGGTGCCGATCTCGAGCCGGAAGGCGACGGTGCCCTCGGCCCCGTCGATGATTGCGCGGCGCGGGTAATCGGAGTCGTCGATCCAGCCGTTGTTGCGCGGAGTGGCCCGCTTCGGAGTCAGCCCCGGTGCGGACGGGCCGGGCTGCGGAGTGGGTCGGGGAAGGGGGAGGTAGCTCGTCTTCTCGGCCTCATTGGTCGGGTCGAGCACGTCACGAATAGGGGCCTCGGCCGGCGGGAGCTCGATTGGGGGCAGGGGCGCGGTCGGAAACTGGACGAACGGTTCGGGCTCAGGCGGGGGCGGGTCGGACGGTTCGGGATCGGGCGTTTCGAGAGGCACGTCGATAGCCGTGAGGGGCGTCGGAAGGTGCTGGACGAAGTCGACCGCGAGACCGCTGACCAGGCCGAACGCCAGCGCGGCGTGGACGGCACCCACGGCGATCATTGCCGTCGCGCGGTGGCGGGGATCCTGCGTTCGGTTGAGATAGGACATTGAGCCTAGCCTCCTCTCCTGTGCCGCCCCCCGGAGGCAGCTCGGGGCGGCGACTCGTGGCACAGTATAACATTACATCAGGAGAGGGGTTCCCGGCAAGCGCGAGTTTGCGCCTGACGGTCGCTCAGCGGATCGGGCAGTCGGGCGAGAGCCGGAAGTCGAGGTAGTTGTCGACCGCCGCCATCAGCTCCTCGAGTTCGTTCTCGAAGAAGTGGTTGGCGCGTGGGATTTCCTCGTGATGGATCGTGATGTGCTTCTGCGTCCGCAGCTTGTCGACCAGCTTCTGCACCGCACTCGGCTGCACGACGGTGTCCGCCGCGCCCTGGATGAAGATGCCCGAGGCCGGGCAGGGCGCGAGGAACGAAAAGTCGTACATGTTGGCCGGCGGGGCGATCGAGATGAACCCGCGGATTTCCGGCCGCCGCATCAGCAGCTGCATCGCAATCAGCGCGCCGAAGCTGACACCCGCGACCCAGGTGGTCTGCGCTTCCGGATGGATCGATTGCACCCAGTCGAGCGCGCTTGCGGCGTCGCTCAGCTCGCCGATGCCGTTGTCGAAGCTGCCCTGGCTGCGGCCGACGCCGCGGAAGTTGAAGCGCAGCGTGGCGAAGCCGCGGTCGGCGAACGTCTTGTACAGGCGCTGGACGATGCGGTCGTTCATTGTCCCGCCGCCCTGCGAATGCGGGTGAAGGATCATCGCCACCGGCGCACGCGGACGCGGGGCTGGAGAGAAACGACCTTCGAGGCGGCCTTCGGGGCCGGGAAAGATGACGGAGGGCATTGCGTCGCTCGTATGATCAGTGAAACCGGCCGGCAGGTGGCGCGGCCGAAGTGCCGGGCTATATAGTGAGGCAGCCCGAATTCGCAATTCCCGTGCCATGACGCGCATCTATCTCGACCACGCGGCGACCACGCCGCTTCGCCCGGAGGCGGCCGACGCCATGCGCGAAGGGTTCGCGGCATGGGCGAACCCGTCGAGCCCGCACGCCGAGGGCAGGGCGGCGCGCGCGGCACTCGAGGACGCCCGCGCACGAATCAAGACCGCGCTCGGGTGGGACGGGGAAGTGATCTTCACCTCCGGTGCGAGCGAGGCCCTGGCGATCGGGCTGCGCCGTGCCAGGGCCGAACGGCGACTCGCCAGCGCGGTTGAGCACGAGGCCGTGTTCCGCGCGGCGCCGGACGCAGAGATCGTCCCGCTGGCGAAGGACGAGGACGGCCGCGTGCAGCTGGACGGCGACGCGCTGGCCAGGGCGCTCGCCCAGCCCGGCCGGGCAGTGGTCGCCGTGCAGTCGGTCAATTCGGAGACCGGGACCGTGCTGATTCCGCACGAGGGAACGCCGGCGCTTGCGCAAGTGCGCGAGGCGGGCGGGCTGTTCCTGGCCGACTGCTCTCAGTCCGCTGGCCGGGTGCCGCTGCCTGATGCCGACATGATCGTGGTCTCGGCGCACAAACTCGGCGGCCCGATCGGCATCGGCGCCTTGCTCGTGCGCGACTTCGCGATGCTCGAGCCGAGCGGCGGGCACGAGCGCGGCTATCGCCAGGGGACCGAAAACCTGCCGGGGGCGCTCGGCTTTGCCGCAGCCCTCGAAGCCGGCGACATCGGCAGCTGGCCGACGTCGTATCCCGACCGCTACGATTTCAAGGATCTGCTCGCGCGCAATGGCACGGTGCTGCGTCCGGGAGTTCAGTCTTCGCACGTGATCGCGGTCGCCTCGGAGCGTATCAGCGCCGCGGCGATGGTGATCAAGCTCGACGCGATGGGCTTTGCCGTCTCGGCGGGCAGCGCCTGCTCTTCCGGCACGCTCAAGCCGAGCCGTGCGCTCGCGGCGTTCGGTATCGATCCCCAGGTCGCTGCGCGCACGGTCCGGGTCAGCCTCGGCTGGACGACGACGGTCAGCGAGCTCGAGGCCTTTGCCGACGCCTGGGCCGAGGCCGTCCGCGCGTGATTATCTACCTCGACTACCAGGCGACCACGCCGCTCGCGCCCGAGGCGCGCGAGGCGATGCTGCGCTGGCTCGACGGGCCCGACGGGACCGGCTTTGGCAATCCGCACAGTTCGCACCGGCTCGGCCGGCAGGCCGAGGCTGCGGTCGAACTGGCGCGCGAGCGGGTCGCGGCGCTGTTCCCGCCTGGGGGTAGGGTGGTGTTCACTTCGGGGGCGACCGAGGCGATCAATCTCGCGCTCCGTGGCTGCGAGCCGAGCCGCGCCGGGCGCCCGGTGGCAGTCAGCGCGATCGAGCACTCGGCGGTGCTCAACACGGCGCTCGACTTGCCCGGGGGCACGACGATCCTGCCGGTCGACCGCGACGGGCTGGTCGATCCGCACGTGCGCTTTCCGGAAGGCGTCGGAATCGTCTCGGTGATGCAGGTCAACAACGAGATCGGCACGATCCAGCCGATCGGCGACCTCTACGAGCGGGCAAAGGCACAGGGCGCGCTGCTCGTCTGCGACGCGGTGCAGGCAGCCGGCAAGATGCCGATTGCCGAGGCAGACCTGATCGCGATCAGCGCGCACAAGTTCCACGGGCCCAAGGGGGTCGGGGCGCTGTGGGTGCGCGACGGAATCGAGCTGCTGCCGCACACGACAGGTGGCGGGCAGGAAGGTGGGCTGCGCTCGGGAACGCTGAGCCCGGCGCTGTGCGCAGGGATGGGCGCCGCCGCGCAGCTCGCGCTCGAGCGCATGGAAGCCGACGCGGCGCACGTGGCGGCGCTGTGGGATCGCGCGCGCGAGCTGTTCGCGGGGTGGACACTCAACGGCAGCGCCACGCAGCGCTGGAAGGGCAACCTCAACCTGCGTCGCGAAGGGCTCGACGTCGCCCGGCTGATGTCGGACGTGCGCGACGTGATGTTCTCGGCCGGGTCAGCCTGCGCCAGCGAGAGTGGCAAGCCGAGCCGGATCCTCGGGGCGATCGGCCTGAGCCAGGCCGAAGCGCGCGGCTCGGTACGGCTCGGCTTCGGCCGCTACACGACGCTCGATGACCTTGAAGCGGCGGCAGAATTCATCAATGATGCTGCAGCGCAGCAAGGATAGCAGCCATTCGAGTCAGTTTCATTACACGCGACGGGCAGAGGATCGGGGCCGAGGCCGAGGCAGGCGCGACCCTGCTCGAGGTTGCGCAGGCTGCCGGGATGCCGCTCGAAGGCACCTGCGAAGGGCAGATGGCCTGCTCGACCTGCCACGTGATCCTGCCCGCCGAATGGTTCGACAGGCTCCCCCCCGCGGTCGACGAGGAGGAGGATATGCTCGACCTCGCCGCCGGCGCCTGCCGGACGAGCCGGCTGTCGTGCCAGATCGTCCTCAGCGAAGAACTCGACGGGATCGAGGTGCGCATCCCGGCCGAGAGCCGCGACATGCAGGTGCGGTAGCCGCGAACCTGCCGTCGAGCGCGTGCGAAGCTGGGGTTGAAGCACTGACAGTTCGGTCCTGGTCCTGCCGGCTCCTGCGGCCGCTTCTTCGAGCGTGGTGGTCTGCATCAGCATGTAACCGAAAATTGACGACCGCGGCGATCACGCTGACCGCGAGGATCACCCCGAAGATCGAGCCCAACGACCCCACAGTCTGGCTTTCGCCCGGATGACCCGGCCTGAGTCGCGACCGGATGTCGAAAACGGCCGGCTACTGCCTGTCGTGGTCGCAACGCCGCTGCTAGGCGGGCGACATGGACATCATCGAAGAAGACAAGGACCCGTTCGACGCAATCGTAGACGCGCCGTTCGACAGCGCGCTCAGCGAACGCTACCTGGTCTATGCGCTTTCCACGATCACCGCGCGCTCGCTGCCCGACCTGCGCGACGGGCTGAAGCCGGTCCACCGGCGGATCCTCTGGGGCATGCGGCAGATGCGGCTGACCCCCGACAGCGCATTCAAGAAATGCGCGCGGATCACCGGCGACGTGATGGGCAAGTACCATCCGCACGGCAACCTCGCGCTCTACGACGCGCTGGTCCGCCTCGCGCAGCCGTTCACGCTGCGCTACCCGCTGGTCGAGGGGCAGGGCAACTTCGGCAACATCGACGGCGACGGCGCAGCGGCCGAGCGCTACACCGAGTGCCGTCTGACCCGAACGGCGATGCAGCTGATGGACGGGCTCGACGAGGGCACCGTCGACTTCGTCCCGACCTACAACAACGAGGAGGAAGAGCCGGTCGTCTTTCCCGGGCTGTTCCCCAACCTGCTCGCCAACGGAGCGAGCGGCATCGCCGTCGGCATGGCGACCAACATCCCGAGCCACAACGTCGCCGAGATTATCGACGCGGTCGACCTGCTGATGTTCAACCCGGATGTCACGCACGCCGAGCTGATGAACGTCTTCCATGGTCCCGATTTCGCGACCGGCGGGCTGGTCGTCGATTCGCCCGAGACGATCAGTCAGGCCTACGAGACCGGACGCGGCTCGTTCCGCGTGCGCGCGCGGTTCTTCGCCGCCGAGGCAAAGGACGAGGCCGATCGCGAAGCCGGGATCGAGCGCCTGGGCGGCGGCCAGTATCAGCTGGTCGTCTCGGAAGTTCCCTATGGCGTCCCGAAGGGCCGGCTCATCGAGCAGATCGCCCAGCTGATCGCCGACCGCAAGCTGCCGATCCTCGAGGACGTGCGCGACGAGAGCGACGAGCAGGTGCGCATCGTGTTCGTGCCGCGCAGTCGCAATGTCGATCCCGAGCTGCTCAAGGAGAGCCTCTACCGGCTGACCGACCTCGAGACCCGCTTCGGGCTCAACCTCAACGTGCTCGATGCCAACCGCACGCCGATGGTCATGGGGCTCAAGGAGCTGCTCGAGCACTGGCTGCTGCACCAGATCGACATCCTCCAGCGGCGGACGCGCCATCGGCTGCAGAAGATCGCCGACCGGCTCGAACTGGTGGAAGGCTACATCGTGGCCTTCCTCAACCTTGATCGGGTGATCGAGATCATCCGCACGGAGGACGAGCCGAAGCCGGTGATGATCGCCGAGTTCGCCCTGACCGACCGCCAGGCCGAGGCGATCCTCAACATGCGCCTGCGCAGCCTGCGCAAGCTCGAAGAGATGGAGTTGCGGCAGGAGCGCGAGGACCTGATCGCGGAGCAGGGCGAGCTCGAGGCGCTGCTCGCCTCGCCTGCCCGCCAGCGAACCCGTCTCAAGCGCGACCTGGCTGCGCTGCGCAAGGAATACGCCGAGGATACCGCGCTGGGCCGCCGGCGCACGACGATCGCCGAGGCGGCGCCTGCCGTCGAGTTCTCGATGGACGCGATGATCGAGAAGGAACCGGTCACGGTGATCCTCTCGCAGCGCGGCTGGATCCGTGCGGCCAAGGGGCACCTGCCGCTCGATCAGGACTGGAAGTTCAAGGAAGGCGACGGGCCCGCCTTCGCGGTCCACGCGCAGACGACCGACAAGCTTCTGCTCGCTTCGGACGACGGGCGCTTTTTCACGATCGGGGCTGACAAGCTGCCCGGCGCGCGCGGTTTCGGAGAACCGATCCGCAACACGCTCGACATCGACGCCAGCGCGCAGATCGTGGCACTGATCGTGCACAAGCCGGGGACCAAGCTGCTGCTGGCCTCGAGCGGCGGCCGCGGGTTCGCGGCGGTCACCGACGAACTGCTCGCCGAGACGCGCAAGGGGCGGCAGGTGGTCAACCTCAGGGACGGCCACAAGCTCGCCGTCGCCCGACCGATCGCGCCCGAGCACGACCACGTCGCAGTGGTCGGCGAGAACCGCAAGCTCGTCGTGTTCCACCTGCAGGAGCTGCCGGTGATGGCGCGCGGGCAGGGCGTGACGCTGCAGCGTTACCGCGATGGTGGATTGGCCGATGCGACCACGCTCACGCTCGAGGAGGGTCTGTCATGGCAGATGGGCGGCGAGAGCGGCCGCGTGCGGACCGAGAAGGACATCCGCATGTGGAAGGTCGCCCGCGGCGCCGCGGGCCGCTTGCCGCCGCAGGGCTTCCCGCGCGACAATCGCTTCTGACGAAGCGATCCGCTCGGATCGCTCCCGAACGGGTATTGCACATACGGTTGGAGGGAACCCGCCCCGGTTGCGACCCTTGGCGAGCCCCCTCCGCCGCACGCAATGCGTGCGGCACCCCTGCTCCGGAAGGGGCGACCTTGGAGCAGGGGATCCGATTGGCGGCTCAGTCTCCGCCCTGCGCGGCCACCGCGGCCTCGAGGTCGGCGGCCGTGGCGCGGAAGGTGACCTTGCCGTCCTGCAGGGCCATCTGCTTCTTCGGCAGCGAGGCCGGTCCGCTCTCGAGTTCGACGACCACCAGGTCGTCCTCGGTGATCTCCTTGATCTTGCCGAGCAGGACGTTGTCGGAGCTGTAGACTTCGGCCTCGGGCACCAGCGCGGCCGCGAGCGCCGCCTGGGCCTCGGCGTTGGCTTCGTTCACGGCCGCTTCGAGCTCGGCCTTGGTCCAGCCGATCGTCGGCCCGTTCTCGCCTTCACCGATCGAGCTGACCGGCAAGGCAGCCGTGACCGAGCCGAGGTCGATCACGACGTTGGTCCCGTCGGTGCTCGTCACCGTGCCGACTTCGGCGCCGTCGGATCCGAAGATCTTGGCCCCGACTGCGGGGGCCGTCTGGGCGGCGGTGGCGGTGGAAAGAGCGGCTACCGCAAGCGCCGCAGCAGCAGCCAGGGTACGCAACTTCATGGGCAAATCTCCAAACAATCCCAAAGGTTCGTGAACCGCAAAGCGGCCGAGAGTGGTGTGGCGAAAGGGATGGCCCCGACGACCCCAGTCGCGGCCGAGATGCGATCGACTTGCCGAGAAGTTTCAAAGGCTTCGCGCGGAGGGGAAAATCGTTTTGGGACGAAGCGGTGGATTGGTGCGATGAACGGTTCAGCTTGAAAGCCGCTCTTCAAGCAGCCGTTCGACCCTGTCACGCGGGGGGAAGCCCTCGTCTATCCACCGGTCCTCGATCTCGCGCAGGAGACGTGCCACTTCGGGCCCGGCCGAAACGCCCCGCGCGACGATTTCTCCGCCCTTGAGCGGGAAACTCGGGATTTCCCAGCCTTCGAGCGGCCGCGTATCGGCGCCGGCCAGCAGCAGACGGTCGAGGGCTTCGGCCCGGCCGAGACGGTAGGCGAGGGCGCGGGGCTCGCCCGGGCGGTTCTCGCGAGCCGCGGCGGTGACGACGCGCTTGCGCTGTGCCGTGGACAGCCGCAACCGGGCCGCGACCTGCTCTGCGAGACGGGGATCGGGCGGAAGCAGGGCCGCGAACCGCCGCAGGGCGTCGGGCGCGACGCCCTGCCTCTTTTCTTCTTCGATCAGCCGGACAAGCGCGGCAACCCCCTCCTCGCCGGCTTCGGGCAGGATCACCTGCAGTACGCCGCGCGCCTGCATCCGCGCGACGGTCCGCGCGGGATCGGGCAGCGCGAGCAGGTTGAGCAGTTCCATCGCCACCCGCTCGCGACTCAGCCCCTTCAAGGTCGAGGCGAGTTCGGCGCAGGCTTCCTCGGCCTCGTCGTCGAGCTCGCTGCCGAACCGCGCCTGGAAGCGGAAATAGCGCAGGATGCGCAGGTAATCCTCGCGGATCCGCTGCCGTGCGTCGCCGATGAAGCGGACGCGGCGGGCGGCGAGATCCTCGAGGCCGCCGAACCAGTCGTGGACCTCGAGCGTCCGCGGACTGGCGTAAAGCGCGTTGATGGTGAAATCACGCCGCGCGGCGTCGTCGCGCCATTCGGTCGAGAAGGCGACAGTGGCTCGGCGTCCGTCGGTGCTGACGTCACGGCGCAACGTTGTTACCTCGACCGTCCCGCCGGGCAGCACGGCCGTCACCGTGCCGTGATCGATCCCGGTCGGGATGGCGCGAATGCCGGCTGCCGTCAGCCGCTCGATGACCGCCTCGGGCCGGTGGATCGTCGCCGCGTCGACGTCGCTGACCTCCTCGCCGAGCAGCGTGTCGCGAACTGCGCCACCGACCCAGCGTACGGCGTCCGCGCCCAGCGCCGCGACGAGCGCGGCAAGGTCCTGGCGCCGGGTCCATTCGGCCGCGGGAAGCGAGGTCATGGCCCCTGCCATGCGAGACGGCGGGCGAGGTTGGCAAGGATGGCCGCGGTTATTCCCCAGATGCGGTGGCCCTGCCACTCGATCTCGATGTAGGGTCGAACCTTGCCGAACCACTCGCGCTCCTTGTGCACGTGGTTCGCCGGATCGAGCAGGAACCCGAGCGGCGCCTCGAACCACGAGGCCACCTCGCGGGGGTTGGGAACGATGGGCAGATCGGGTGGTACGAGCCCGAGCACCGGCGTCACGTCGTACCCGCTGCCGGTGATGAAGCGGTCGCTGGCCCCGATCACCCTGACCACGGACGGGTCCATCGCGAGTTCCTCGTGCGCCTCGCGCAGGGCGGCCGCGATCGCGTCCTCGCCCGGGTCGAGCTTGCCCCCCGGAAAAGCCACCTGGCCCGGATGCGCGCGCATGTCGTCCGGGCGGTGGGTCAGGATCACCCCGGGCTCGGGCCTGTCGGTGACTGCGATCAGCACCGCTGCAGGACGGATCACGGGCGGGGCGAACTGGCCGTCGTTGCGCAGGCCCGACAGTTCGACGCCGTGGCCTTCGTCGAACAGCTTACGCAGGCGATCAAACAAGGCGCTCACGCCGGGACGAGCGAGAAGGTCTCGCCTTCGCTCGTAACGGTCGTGCCGTCGCCGGTGGCCAGCGCATGCTCGGCCAACTGCAGCCAGGTCGAGCGGTCGAGCCGAGCCTCGCAGCCATGACGGACCGCCAGATAGATCGCCGGTGTGGCCGGATCGCCGGCCGCGCGCAGCGGGTGCTGGGGACCCGCCACGACCAGCTCGTCGGTATTGAGCCGGAACGCGAGCACGCCGTCCCGGGCCTGCATGTCGACTGCGACGAAAGCCGCGTCCTCGACCTCGATCGATTGCCGGCATTCGGGCGTAACCAGCCAGTGCCGGCCGTCACTGTCGCGGACGAGGAGCGTGGAGAACGCGCGGACCATCGCCGGGCGCGCAATCGGACGGCCTTCGTGAAGCCAGATGCCATCGGCGCGAATACACATCGCGCTGTCGGCAGTTTCCGTGGGTTTCCAGTCTTCGATCGGCGGAAGCCTGCGCTCCTCGACCGCTCTGGCGATGTCCGCCAGGGACATCGAGCGAAGATCCGGCGGGACGTCGTAGGGCATGCCGCCAGATGCCAGCAATCGCGCCCGCGCCGCAAGGGCGGGAACTCAGCTCGCCGGCGCCTGGCCTACGCAATCGGGGGTGACGTCGAACGAATCGTCAGCCTCGGCAGCGGCGGTGTCCAGACCGCGGACATAGCCGCTCATCTGGCACAACTCGTCTTCGAGCTTTTCCTCCGAGTGGTCGAAAACCTGCCCTATGGCAAACGCCAGCAGGGCCGGGACTGCGATCGTCATGAGACTGAGGACCCCCTGCGTGACGATCTCGGGCCAGCGCCGGTAGAAGCCCGGATGGGTCAGCACGTCGGCCAGCGTGAAGAGTCCGCCTGCAATCGCAACGTAAGCCGCGAGAAGCACGATCGAGGCACCGCTCCAGCCGAGGTGGAGCGGAAACAGCACCGCAGCGAAGGCATAGACCGGGATGCCCAGGCACAGGGCCGGTTCCCGCAGAATCCAGCTTTGCACAACCGTACTCCCTGACGGCAAGACTGCACCTTACCGTCGCAGCAAGGGCTCTGCCAACTCCCAACCCGGCGGAATCGCGCGACCTGTGGCCGGCGGCGGATCAGGTCCAGGGGCCGAGCATCCCTTCGGGCGGCAGTATGGCAGGGCTCGCGCCCCGAATCAGGAGGCGGGCAGGATCCCAGGGACCGGGGCAGCTCCATCCGCGCGGGGCCTCGACGAATCCGAACCGCGAATAGTAAGGCGCATCGCCGATCAGCACTTGCGGAAGACGAGGCGCTCCCTGCGCCTCTCCGGCCTTGATCGCCGCGGCCTGCGCCGCCATCAGCGCCCGGCCGAACCCCTGGTCCTGGCGCTCCGGCCGGATCGCCACGGGCCCGACCATGATCAGCGGATGCGGGCGGCCGGCAGGGTCGGTCAGGGCGACTGGCCAGGCCTGGATCGTTCCGACCAGCGTTCCGCTCGCGTCGTCGAGCGCGGCGAAGCTGAGCGCGGGAAGCCAGTCGGTGCCGCGGCGAATCGCGTAGGCCGTGCGCCCGTGGCGGTCGGGCCCGAATGCAAGATCGAGCACTTGCTCGATCTCGGCGGGTTCGACCTGGTCGAGGGGAATCAGTGTGGCGACGGCGGTGTCGGTCATGGGAGGCGCGCCGATAGGAGCGCGCGCCTCCCGATGCAACGGATTTACGAGGCCGGAGTCAGACGCAGCAGCCGTCCGTCGGGACCGTCCTCGATCACGTGGAGTGCGCCGTCGTCGCCCTCGGTGATGTCGCGAAGCCGCTTCTCGAACGGATAGCGCGCCTCTTCCTTGCCCTCGCCGTCGGACAGCGAGACGCGGACCAGCCCTTGTGGCGGACGGCCCATGCCGGCGGCCAGCGCATGGTTGCGCCACTCCGGCCACAACTTGCCCGAGTAGAAGATGAAGTCGCCCGGCGCGATCACCGGGTTCCAGCTGATAGCTGGCTGGGCGAAGCCGTCGTCGGGCGTGTGGTCGGGTATGTCGGCGCCGCTGTAGTCGTTGCCGTTCGAGCGCACCGGCCAGCCGTAGTTGTTGCCCGGCTCGATCTTGTTGATCTCGTCGCCGCCAGCCGGACCGTGCTCGAGGTCCCACAGCTGGCCGTCGAGGTCGAACTGGAGCCCGAGCAGGTTGCGGTGGCCGTACGACCAGATCTCGCGCGCCACCCCGCCGTGGTCGGCGAACGGGTTGCCCTCGGCGGGCGTGCCGTCGAGGTTGAGCCGCAGCACCTTGCCGAGGTTGTTGTCGAGCGCTTGCGCAGGAGCGCCCTGCATGCGTTCGCCCGACGAGAGGAATAGATATTCGCCGTCGGGCGAGAAGGCGATCTTGTGCGAATAGTGGCCGGGGCTGCTGACCGCCGGCTGCTGACGCCAGATCGTGGTGAGCCCCTCGATTTTGCAGTCGCCGCCCTCGACGCAGACGAGCGTGCCGCGGCCGAGCGCAGCGAAGCTCGCACTGCCGTCGCCGGGATCGGCCCAGGTCAGGTAGATCGTCCGCCGGCCGACCGTCGGTGCGCTCTCGGAAGCGAGGAAGGCAACGTCGCCGAGCCCACCCTGGCCCTGGTTGTGTACCGCCGGCAAACCCGTGACGCTGCCTTGACGGCCGCTGGCGAGGTCGACGAACTTCATCGTCCCGGGCTTCTCGGTGATGAACAGCGTCTGCGTTCCCGGTGCGAAGGCGATCGCCCAGGGGCTGTCGAACGTGCCCTTCTCCTCGATTGCGAAGGGCGTGTCGCCCGACGCGGGCGCGCTATCCCCGGATTGGGCGGCGCTGCAGCTTGCGATGAGCAAGGCTGCGGGAGATAGAGCGATGGCCACCTGCCTGATACTGCGCATGCTGTCCGGAACTCCCTCTCGCGAATTTGCTGCCTGCTTTGCCTCCGGCGAACTCGTCGTCGGCGTCGACGAGGCCGGCCGCGGACCGCTGGCGGGCCCGGTTGTGGCGGCGGCCGTCGTATTGTGCAAGCCGCGACCTGCGGGGCTCGACGATTCCAAGAAGCTGACTCCCGAACGCCGCGCCGTGCTGGAGGATCGCATCCGCCGCCGCTGCGCATTCGGGATCGGCGTGGTCGACGTCGAGGACATCGACCGTATGAACATCTTTCAGGCGACGATGTGGGCGATGGCACAGGCCGTCGCGCGGCTGTGCGAGGTGATCGGCTGCGACCCGCACCAGGTGCTGGTCGACGGCAACCTTACCCCCGCCGGCCGCCACCCCGAATGGCGCTGGCCGGCGCGCCCGATCGTCGGCGGCGACGCCTGCGAGCCGTGCATCTCGGCCGCCTCGATCCTCGCCAAGGAATATCGCGACCGGATCATGCGCGAATACGCGCGTGCGCACCCGCACTACGGCTGGGAGAGCAACAAGGGCTACGGGACGCCCGACCACCTCGAGGCGCTCCGCATCCACGGCCCGACGCCGCTGCACCGCAAGAGCTTCGCGCCGGTGGCGCAGGCGGAATTGCCGTTCACGGCGATTCCGGCGGAGTAGAGCCAAGATTGCATGAGGCTCGGGAAATGCGTTGGACCTTCGTCCTCGGCCCATTGCGGGCGATCAGATGTCGGGTATTGTGACTAGCGATCGTCCACACATCAGATTGTTTGCAGTCTTGGCGTTGGCGTCAATGTGGCCGCTTGGCGCGGCGCAAGCCAACGAAGCTGAGGATGTCGTAGGACGAATGAATGCCGCCTATGAGCGCTTCAATTTCAGAGCGTTTCTAGCAGAGTTTGCCGACGATGTGGAAATCTCAACATCCGATGGAAACCAGCGCTATCACGGCAAGTCGGCGCTCCGAGAGCTTTACTCCGTGAACTTTTATCAACGCTGGCCGGTTGTCAGGATCGTGAGCAGCGAAGCGAACGGTAACCAGGTAACACAGGTCGAGGCGTATCCGCGGGACGGCTAGTCCTGACGCTGCCGAAGGATTTTTCCAGCGAGTAGCACCGGTCGCCGGGCACTCCGCTACGGCTCCTTGCCAGTCCAGAGCTCGCTCTATCGCGTCTACGCTCGGACGATCGTCATGCAGCAGAAGCCGGGGTTGCCACGCTGGCATGGGGATGATCCTCGCCGGAGGAAATTCGGAGGCGAGTCTTCCGCGCCACACCACCAGATATCGAGTCCGCCAAACCGGCGCGGACTCAACATGCTGTGTGGGACTCTTTTCGTTCCCCGTTAGCCATGCTGCGCCAATCCCGCTGAGGCCCGAACTCGCGGCTTGACGGGGAGTCGCGGCTTCCGCACCCTGTGGATAACTGAGGGATCGGACGGTTCATGGGCGAAGTCACCACAATCCGCGCACCGAAGACGCGCGCCAGGCAAGCGGTCGAACTGCCGCTCGGGCGCATCCTGCCCGGCGACTGCGTCGAGGCGATGCGCACGCTGCCGGACGCCTCGATCGACCTCGTGTTCGCCGATCCGCCCTACAACCTCCAGCTCGGTGGCGACCTCAACCGGCCCGACGGGAGCCACGTTGACGCCGTGACCGATCACTGGGACCGGTTCGACAGCTTCGCAGCCTACGACAGTTTCACTCGCGGCTGGCTCGCCGAGTGCCGCCGCGTGCTCAAGCCCGACGGGGCGCTGTGGGTCATCGGCAGTTACCACAACATCTTCCGCGTCGGCGCGCTGATGCAGGATCTCGGGTTCTGGATCCTCAACGACGTGATCTGGCGCAAGTCGAACCCGATGCCGAACTTTCGGGGCACGCGCTTTACCAATGCGCACGAGACGCTGATCTGGGCCTCGATGGGCGAGAAGGCGCGCTATCACTTCAACTACCGCGCGATGAAGACGCTCAACGACGAGCTGCAGATGCGCAGCGACTGGGTGATTCCGATCTGCGGCGGGCAGGAACGGCTCAAGCAGGGCGGCCACAAGCTCCACCCGACGCAAAAGCCCGAAGCGCTGCTCTATCGGGTGTTGCTGGCGACGACCGAGGCCGGCGACGTCGTGCTCGACCCGTTCTTCGGCACCGGGACCACCGGCGCGGTAGCCAAGCGCCTTGGCCGGCAGTGGATCGGCTGCGAGCGTGAGCCGCAATATCGCGAGGCGGCCATGGCGCGGATCGCCAAGGAACTGCCGCTTGACGAGAGCGCGCTACAGACGATGCAGAGCAAGCGCACCGCTCCCAAGGTCGCGTTCGGCGCACTGGTCGAGGCGGGCTTTCTTGCCCCGGGTGCCGAGCTGTTCGACAAGCAGCGGCGCTGGACCGCCACCGTGCGCGCCGACGGCTCGATCGCGAGCGGACGCGAGACCGGATCGATCCACGGCGTCGGCAAGGCGTTGCAGGGCGCGCCGAGCTGCAACGGGTGGACTTTCTGGCACGTCGAACACGAAGGACAGGTCAAGCCGATCGACGCACTGCGGCAGCTCTACCTGCTGGCAGTGGAAGATTGATTTTCCGCGAACGCGCGAAGGCACTGAGAGGTCGTGCAGGCGGCGAAGCCGCATTCCTGACTGCGATGTCCCTGCTCGCCGCAAGGTGGCAACCCAGGAGTGGCTTCGCCACGAACGTCTTCGCGCCTTCGCGCGAGATAATATTTGCTTGAAGCCCTGAACAAGCCCTGCAACTCCCTCGCCATGCCCGACAAGCTCTACATCCAGCCGCTGAACCTGGCCCCGAGCCCGCAGGCCGTCGCCGGCGACGCCATCCGGCTGGCGGGCGGGATGACCTACGCGCACCTGATCGCAGTCACCGTGACCCGCGAGGGCAGGGTGGTGCAGCGCGAGCTGGTCACCCCCTCGGGCATCGACTGGGTGTTCGAGCGGCTGCCCGACGAGCTCGGCCCCGAGGCGGGGCGGCAGTGGACTGGCCTCACCACCGCGCACCCCCCCCTGCAGCTCGGCGAGCGGACCATCCGGCTCGATCAGCCGCAGGTCGTGGGCATCCTCAACGTCACGCCCGACAGCTTCTCCGACGGCGGCAAGTTCCTCGACGACCCCGAGGAGGCGCGCGCCCACGCGGCGGCGATGCACGAGGCGGGCGCGGCGATCATCGACATCGGCGGGGAGAGCACGCGGCCTGGAGCCGCCGCGGTGTGGGAAGGTGACGAGATCAAGCGGGTGATCCCCGCCGTCGAGCACTGCGTGGCGATGGGCGCCGCGGTCAGCGTCGATACGCGCCGGCCCGCGGTGATGGAAGCGGCGCTCGCCGCCGGCGCACACGTGATCAACGACGTTTCGGCCCTGCGCCACGACCCGCGCAGCCTCGAGTTCGCCGCCGCCAGCGGCGTGCCGGTGATCCTCATGCACGCGCCCGGCGACGGCGAGGACCTTCATGCCGGCGCCCGCTACGACAACGTGGTGTTCGACGTGTTCGACTGGCTGCGCGAGGCGCGCGACCGCGCAGTCGCCGCGGGCATCGCGCGCGAGCGGATCATCCTCGATCCGGGTATCGGCTTCGGCAAGCCGATGGCGGACAACCTCGCGCTGCTCAATGCCTTGCCGCTGTTCCATGCGCTCGGCCAGCCGTTGCTGGTCGGCGCCAGCCGCAAGCGTATGATCGGAGCGCTCAGCAACGAGGCCCCGGCGCACAGGCGCCTGGGCGGCAGCCTCGCGCTGGCGGTCACCGCGATGCAGGCCGGCGTGCAGCTGCTGCGGGTCCACGACGTCTACGACACGGTCCAGGCCCGCAACGTCTGGCGCGGAATGCGCGACGCGGCGCTGACCGACTTTTCGTGCCTCGCCGAGGACTGAGCCGACTTAGCGGCGGTCGAGCTGTTCGCGCGTGCGCCGCGCGGCTTCCTCGTCGGCGGCGACCTGCTCGGCAGTGCGGCAGACGCGCTTGGGCATCACGCTGCCGGTCGCGGTCTCCATGCGGCAGATCTTCTTGGGCTTTGCGGGCTGCGCTTCGGCTTCCGCCTGGGGCGACGGAGCGGCCTCCGCCGCGGCCTGGAGGCTGGCGGGCACGCACAGGAAGAGCGCGGCGGCGAACAGGCGAATCGACTGCATGGGGTCCCTCGGCAAGATCGGAGCCTGGGTGCCTAGTTTCCGCAGAAACGAATACCAAGCGGAAAGTTGTCGCGAATTGTGTGTCCTAGAGCGAGTAGCCGCCGTCGGTGACCAGAACCGTGCCGGTCGTGTTGCGCGCCATGTCCGACAGCAGGAAGCCGACTTGGCCGGCGATTTCCTCGGGGGAGGCGTAGCGGCCGAGCGGTGTGGCCATCTTTGCCATCGCCTCGATTGCGGCGGCCCGGCTGCCTGACTGGGTAACCAGGCCCTTGAAGAAGTCGAGCTCGTCCCAGATCGGCGTGTCGACCCCGCCCGGTGCAATCGCGTTGACGCGGATGCCGCGTGCCGCCGACTCCTTAGCCGCGACCTTGGCCAGCTGGATCAGCGCCGCCTTCGAGCAGCCGTAGGCGGCCGTACCCGGTTCCGCCTTCAGCCCCGCGACCGAGGCCGTCAGCACCGCCGAGCCGCCGTCGCGCATCAGCCGCAGCGCCGTTCGCAGCGAGAGGAACGCGCCGTCGAGGTTGACCGCCATCACCCGCCGCCACTCGTCGAAGGTCAGCTCGACGATCGCGCCGCCGGCGGGGATCCCGGCATTGACCACCGCGTGGTCGAGCGCGCCCGCCTCGGCCTCCACCCGCTCCCAGAGCGCTGCCTCGGCCACGTCGCCCGTGAAGCGCACGACATCGCAACCCGGATCGAGCGCCGCCAGCCCCTGTTCGTCGCGATCGACCAGCACCAGCCGCGCGATCCCGCGATCACCCAGCCACCGCGCCGCGGCTGCGCCGATACCGGAGGCGGCACCGGTGACCAGCGCCGTCCTCCCAGCAAAATCCATCTCCTCCGTCATCAGCGACGCCATAGCCGCGGCGACGAGACCGTCGAAGGATTTTCTCCCGCGCAGCCACGCAGAGGCCGCGAGAAAGAGGGACAGTCCCTCTTTTCACCGATGCGTCATCCCGACTTTCGCCGGGATGACGGGATTTTCGCCGATTTGCGGATGTCCGCAGAGCAGGCTCTATCGCAGGTCGGAAGCGGAGCCCCCTCCGCGCTTCCGCAAGAACCGGCCAGCCGACTCAAGCGGCGCTCTCGATCCCGAGGTCGCTGAGCTTGCGGTACAGCGTCGAGCGCCCGATCCCGAGACGCCGCGCGACTTCGGTCATGCGCCCGCGATAGTGGCCGATGGCGAGGCGGATCACGTCGGCCTCGATCTCCTCGAGCGGCCTCAGGTTGCCGTCCGCGGTGTAGAGCTGCACGCCGACCCCTTCCTGCGCCGGGAGGCCGCCGGTCTCGAGCTCGCCGATCATCTGGCTGAGCTGCGGGAAGTCGTCGGCGGTCAGCGCGTTGCCGTCGCAGAACACCGCGGCGCGGAACAGCACCGCCTGCAGCTGGCGGACGTTGCCGGGCCAGTCGAACGCGGCGAGCAACTGCAGCGCCCCGTCGGTTATGCCGAGCGGCCGCAGGCCGGGCTGCTCGCCGATGCGGGCGAGGAAATGGCGGGTCAGTGCCGGGATGTCGCCGGCGCGCTCGCGCAGCGGCGGGAGCACGATCTTGGTGCCGGAGAGCAGCTCGAGCAGCTCGGCGCGGAAGTGCCCGGCGGCGACGAGGTCGGCCAGCGGCAGGTTGCTCGCCGAGATCACCCGCACGTCGACCTTGAAGCTGTGCTGCGCGCCGATCGGGCGTACCGTTCGGTTGGTCAGCGCTTCGAGCAGGCGGTCCTGCAGCTCGATCGACAGACGGTCGACCTCGTCGAGCACCAGGGTGCCGCCGTCGCAGTGCTGCAGCGCGCCGACCTGGCGGTCGAAGGCTCCGGCGAAGGCACCCTTCTCGTGCCCGAAGAGCATTGATCCGAGGCTGCTCGCCGGCACCGCCCCGACGTTGATCGAGCGGAACGCGGTCTTCGCCCGCGGACTTGCCGCGTGCATCGCGCGGACGAGCATTTCCTTGCCCGTACCGGTCTCGCCTTCGATCAGCACCGATCCGTGCCCGCGCGCGCACTTGGCCGCCTTGGCGAGTGCGTCGCGGAAGGTCGGGGCCGTGCCGACCATCGAATCGAAGTCGAGCGTCGCTGCCATCTTCTCGGTCAGCGGCATCAGCTCGTCCTGCGGAGCCTCGTGAGTGGTCGTGTTGCGCAGCGCCTGCATCAGCCGGTCGGGCGCGACCGGCTTGACGAGGTAGTCGGTCGCTCCCGCGCGCATCGCCTCGACCGCGAGCAGCGGCGAGGTGCTGGTGGTCAGCATCAGGATCGGCAGGGCGGGGCGGCGGTCCTTGAGCTCGCGGATCAGCTCGCAGGCCTGGTCGCCGGGTACCCACTGGTCGAGGATGATCGCCGAGAGCTGCATGCCCTGGCGCGTGCCGAGCGTGGCGATGGCGGTCTCGGAATCGCGCACGACCAGAGTGCGCCAGCCCTCGCGCGCGGCGAGTGCGGTGATCAGCCGGCTCTGCGCCGGCTCGTCGTCGATCAGCATCAAGAGGCGCTGTTCGGCGTCTGCCATCCGTCCCATCCATGCGGCCCCGTTGGTCGGGGTGCGATAGCAAAAGGGGGTAAAGAGCCGATTAAGCGGCTCCCGGAGGGGTTGAGCGTACCGCCGCCCGGCGATAGAGCGTCAGGCGGAAGTACAGGCGATTGGAGAGAACCCGAGATGGATCCGGCACAAGAGTGGAAGGCCCACGAGAAGACCTACGGCGGGTTCATCGGCCTTCTCAAATGGGCCGTCCCGGTCACCGCGCTGCTGGTGCTCGTCATCATCCTTCTGATTTCCTGAGCCGGATCGCGGGGGGATGCGCATTGCGGTCTTGCAGGAACGCGCCGCAGGCGAGAGCCGCGTGGCCGTCACGCCCGAGACCGTCCGCAAGTTCATCGCCCTGGGAGCCGCCGTCGCCATCGAGCGCGGGGCCGGGGAAGGCGCGAGCATTCCCGACGCCGCGTTCGAGGAGGCCGGCGCCGAACTCGGCGAGGCCGAAGACGTGGTCAAGGGCGCCGACATCGTGCTCGCGGTCCGCGCCCCGGCGGCCGAGGCGCTGAACGGGGCCACCACGGGCGCCTGGGTGGCGGCGATGTTCGACCCGTTCAACGCGCGCCAGTGCGTCGATGATTACGCTGCCGCCGGGCTCGAGGCGCTGGCGATGGAGTTCATGCCGCGCATCACCCGCGCGCAGTCGATGGACGTGCTGTCGAGCCAGTCGAATCTCGCCGGCTACAAGGCCGTCATTGCAGCGGCCGACGAATACGGCCGCGCGTTTCCCATGATGATGACCGCGGCGGGGACGATTTCCGCCGCGAAAGTCTTCGTGATGGGGGTCGGCGTCGCCGGACTGCAGGCGATCGCGACCGCGCGCCGGCTTGGCGCCCAGGTCTCTGCGACCGACGTTCGCAGCGCGACGAAGGAGCAGATCCTTTCGCTCGGCGCCAAGCCGATCTTCGTCGAAAGTGTCGCCGGCATCGAGGGGGAGGGCGCGGGCGGTTACGCGACCGAGATGAGCGAAAAGTACCAGAAGGCACAGGCCGAACTGGTCTCGAGCCACATCGCCAGGCAGGACATCGTCATCACCACCGCGCTGATCCCGGGCCGCGCTGCGCCGCGGCTGATCACCGACGCGCAGATCGCAACGATGCGCCCCGGCAGCGTGATCTTCGACCTTGCCGTGGCCCAGGGCGGCAACGTCGAGGGTTCGGTCGCCGACCAGGTGGTCGAGCGTCATGGCGTCAAGATCATGGGCTACTCGAACACCGCCGGCCACCTCGCGGCGGACGCCTCGGCGCTCTACGCGCGCAACCTGTACAACTTCCTCTCTGCCTTCTGGGACAAGGAGCAGGGCCGCCCGGTGCTCGACGAGGAGATCGGCAACGCCGTCAGGCTGACGCGGGGCGGGGAAGTGGTCAACGAAAGGCTCAAGGGATGAGAAGAGCGCTGTTTGCCCTGGCACTTGCGGGCGTCGCGGTCGCCGGCAGCGGCGGTAGGGCTCAGGCCCCTGAACTCGCTACGAAGATCGAACTGAGCCACTTCATGTCGGCCTATTCGGTCGCCGACATCGAAGCCGTCACCCGGTTCTACGTCGACGTGCTCGATTTCGAGGTGGTCAAGGACGTGCCTCTGGGCGAGGCGATGCACTTCCGCTGGCTGAAGAACGGCAACCAGGGAATCGAGCTGGTCCAGATGGCCAATTCCACGCCAGGTCCGGAGCGCGGCACGCCGCCGGCGCACCTTATGGTCCGCGGGCCGGGGCAACTCATGCTGCAGGTGCAGGACATCGAAGCGACCAAGGCCGCGCTGCTCGCCAAGGGCGTGACACCCGACGTTGATATCACCGAGGTCGCCCCGCTCGGCATCAAGGTGATGTTCGTCAAGGATCCCGAGGGCAATCCGATCGAGATCGTCGAAGTGACGGACGCGCCATGAACACGGCCAGGTGGGCGGTGGCCTCGATCCTGATCGTCCTCGCCATCATCGGTATCGCCATGCTGGCTTACCGCGGCGGCTATGCCGTGGGTAGCGACATGGCCGAACGCGACAACCGGGCGGAGGCGCGCTGACATGGACTTCGTCACCATCCTGTCGATCTTCGTGCTGGCGTGCTTCGTCGGCTACTACGTCGTCTGGTCGGTCACCCCGGCGCTGCACACGCCGCTGATGGCGGTGACCAACGCGATCTCGAGCGTGATCATCGTCGGCGCGCTTATCGCCGCAGCGGGCGCGGACAGTCCGGCGGCCAAGTGGCTGGGACTGCTCGGCGTGGTGCTGGCCAGCGTCAACATCTTCGGCGGGTTCGCGGTCACCGCGCGGATGCTGGCGATGTACAAGAAGAAGGAGCGCTGAGCGCGTGATCCTTCCACCGACCAACACGACCGACCTGAGCATCGTCGCCGATGCCGCGCACGCGGTGAACCCGTGGGTGGCGCTGGCCTACCTCGTTGCCGGCGTGTGCTTCATACTCGCGCTGCGCGGGCTGTCGTCTCCGGCGAGCAGCCGCCGCGGCAACCGCTTCGGCATGGCTGGCATGCTGATCGCGGTGGTGACGACGCTGGTCACGCATTTCCCTGTTATCGGGCCGCCCGATGGATCTGAAGGCTGGCCTGACTATTTCTCATTTGGCGAAATTCTTGCAGCCATCGCCATCGGCGCCATCATCGGTCTGACCACCGCCCGCCGTATCCAGATGACCGCGATGCCGCAGCTCGTCGCGGCGTTCCACTCGCTGGTCGGCCTCGCCGCGGTGCTCGTCGCGGGAGCGGCGTTCCTCAACCCGGGCGCCTTCGACATCCTCGGGCTCGACGGCAATATCCTGGCTGTCAGCCGGATCGAGATGGCGCTCGGCGCCGCGATCGGCGCAATCACCTTCTCCGGCTCGGTGATCGCCTTCGCCAAGCTCAACGGCAACATGAGCGGCAAGCCGATCCTGCTGCCCGCGCGGCACGTGATCAACCTCGGCACGCTCGCCGCGATCCTCGCGCTGACCGCCTCCTACGCGCACTCGAACGCTGCCGGCCCCGGCGAGAACGTGCTGTTCTGGATCATCGTCGCGCTCGCCTTCGCGATCGGCTTCCTGCTGATCATCCCGATCGGCGGGGCGGACATGCCGGTGGTGGTCTCGATGCTCAACTCGTACTCGGGCTGGGCCGCGGCGGCGATGGGCTTCACGCTGCACAACACCGCGATGATCATTACCGGCGCGCTGGTCGGCAGCTCGGGCGCGATCCTCAGCTACATCATGTGCCGCGCGATGAACCGCAGCTTCATCAGCGTGATAGCCGGCGGCTTTGGCGCGGAATCGAGTTCGGGCGGCGAGGCGAAGGAGCAGCGCCCCTACAAGCAGGGCAGCGCCGAGGACGCGGCGTTCATGCTCAAGCAGGCCGAGACCGTCATCATCATCCCCGGCTACGGCATGGCCGTGGCCCAGGCGCAGCACGCCCTGCGCGAGATGGCCGACCTGCTCAAGGCTGAGGGGGTCGGCGTCAAGTACGCGATCCACCCGGTCGCCGGCCGCATGCCCGGGCACATGAACGTGCTGCTCGCCGAGGCGCAAGTGCCCTACGACGAGGTGTTCGAGCTCGAGGACATCAACTCCGAGTTCGCCCAGGCCGACGTGGCGTTCATCATCGGCGCCAACGACGTGGTCAACCCGGCGGCCAGGACCGACAAGGGCTCGCCGATCTACGGCATGCCGGTCTTCGACGTCGAGAAGGCCAAGACGATCATGTTCATCAAGCGTTCGATGGGCGGGGTCGGCTATGCGGGCGTCGACAACGACGTGTTCTATCTCGACCAGACAATGATGCTGCTCAGCGACGCCAAGAAGATGGTCGAGGAAATCAACAAGGCGCTGGCGCACTAGGGGCGAGACGCGAATTAGAGGGACAGTCCCTCTTTTTCTCCACGCCTGGTTTTTCCCGGGCGAGGGCAACGCCTGAAAAGAGGGACTGTCCCTATTCCTCCGTCCGCCGGCGGTGAGCTTGTCGAACCGCGCAAGCCTCGCGCTGGCGCCTTCGACAGGTTCAGGACGAGCAGGGAAGGTGGCGGCAACGACAGCCGGGCCGAACACGTCCCAAACCGCATATCCCACGCAAAAACCGCACCCCGCTCATTGTGCGCTGCGGAACTTTTGGCGATAAACTCTGGTGAAACGCGGCCCCAACGGCCGAGCAATGAGGGAACGAGCGCTTGCGCAAGCTGGGCCTGATCGGCGGGATGAGCTGGGTTTCGACCCGCAGCTACTACGAGCACATCAACCGCATCGTGCAGCAGAAGGCGAACCATGGCTCCAGCGCGCCGTTGCTGATCGAAAGCCTCGACTTCGCCCGGCTCCACGGACTGCGCGAGAGCCAAGACTGGGACCGCGCGGCCGGAATCCTGGTTGAATCCGCCCAGGCGCTCGAACGGATCGGCGCGACCGCGCTGGTGATCGGCGCGAACTCGATGCACCGGGTCTACGACCAGGTCGCTGCCGCGGTCGACATCCCGGTGCTGCACATCGCCGAATGCGTCGGCGAGCGCATGGCGCGGGACGGGGTCAAGAGCGCGGCGCTGTTCGGCACAAGCAACGTGATGACCGAGAGCTTCTACCGCCGCCGGCTGGTCGCTCACGGAATCGACCTGCTGCCGCCCGATCTCGACAACGTCGAGACGCTCGACCGGATCATCTACGACGAGCTGATCGTCGGCAAGGTGACCCGCGACGCCGAGCGCGCGCTCAAGACGATGATCACCGTCAAGGAGCAGGACGGCGCCGAGGCCATCGTGCTGGCCTGCACCGAGCTTGAGCTGGTGGTCGACGTCGACGCGAACGTGCTGCCGATCTATGATTCGACCCGCCTCCACGCGGAGAAGGCAGCGGAGTGGATCCTCGGGGAGGGGTAGCGACCCTCATCCAACTCCGACGAGGGCCTGCTTCGCAGACCCCAAGTCTGCGTACCCTTCCCCCGAGCGGGAGAAGAAGGGCGCCGCGGTAGCGCCAGGGGCCTTCTCCCGTTCACAGGAGAAGGATAGCGAAGCTTGGATGAGCTCCTTCCTCCTCCGTTGCAACGCCGCCGAACACGCCCTACCAGCGCGGCCATGCCGCGCGCCCCTTACGCCGCCGATCCCGCCCGCTCGCGCGGCCGCGAGTTCGAGCAGGGGCAGGAGGGCAGCCGCGGGCCGCGCACGGCCTTCCAGCGCGACCGCGACCGGATCATCCATTCGATCGCGTTCCGCCGCCTCGCCGGCAAGACGCAGGTATTCATCGCCCCCGACGGCGATCATTTCCGGGTCCGGCTGACGCATAGCCTCGAGGTCGCGCAGATCGGCCGCGTGATCGCGCGGGCGCTGCACCTCGACGAAGACCTCGCCGAAACGCTGTGCCTTGCACACGATATCGGCCATCCGCCGTTCGGCCATTCCGGCGAGAAGGCGCTCGACAGCGCGCTTGGCGACAGCGGCGGGTTCGACCACAACGAGCATTGTCTGCGCGTGTTGATGCGGCTCGACAGTCCCTATTGCGGGATTCCCGGCCTCAACCTGAGCTGGGAATCGCTCGAGGGGCTGGCCAAGCACAACGGGCCGGTGATCGAACCAGGCTGGGCACTCGCTGAACTCGATGCCGACTTCCCGCTCGAGCTCGCGCGCTGGCCCTCGCTCGAGGCGCAGGTCGCCGCGCTGGCGGACGACATCGCCTACGACAACCACGACATCGACGATGGCCTGCGGTCGGGCTTCCTGCAGCTCGACGCGCTGCTCGAACTGGACTTCGTCGCGCAGGCCTGGCGCGGGGTCGAGCGGCGCTTCCCGAACAGCCCGCGCGAGACGCTGCTGCGCGAGCTGGTCCGCCAGCAGATCGGCGAGATGGTCAACGACGTCCTTGAGACGGCCCGTCGCAACCTCGCCGGGGTAACGTCGATCGACGAGGTGCACGATGCGGGGCGTGCACTGGTCGCCTTCTCGCCCGAGATGGCGACGCACGAGCGCGAGCTGAAGACCTTCCTCTACCGCAACCTCTATTACCACGAGGAGCAGCTGGCGACGGCCGAGCGCGCCCGCTCGGTCATCGCCCGCCTGTTCGCGGCTTACCACCAGCAGCCCGAGCTGCTGCCGGAATCGTGGCTCGAGCGCCTGCCCGCCGAGGAGCCGGCGCGCAGCCGTCACATCGCCGATTTCATCGCCGGCATGACCGACCGTTACGCGATCGAGCGTTATCGCCAGATATTCGGCCAGGTCCCGGGCGCACTGTCGAATGTCTGAGCCGCGTGTCGTCCTGCTCGCCGGGGCGACCGGGCTGGTCGGCACACGGGCGATGCAGGCCGTCGCAAGCCATCCGTCGATCCGCCTCGTCGCGCTGACGCGGCGCGAGGCGCCGATCCCGCGCGGTGTTCGCATGGAGATGATGGTCGCCGAGCCGGCAGGGTGGGGCGAGGCGCTGGCGGCGATAAGGCCCGACGCGCTGATCTGCGCACTCGGCACGACGATGCGCAAGGCCGGCAGTGAGGAGGCGTTTCGCGCGGTCGATCACGACTTGGTGCTGTCGCTGGCGAAGGCCGCTCGCGAGCTCGAGGTCGCGAACTTCGTGCTCGTGTCCTCGGTTGGCGCCGACCTGCTCAGCAGGACGTTCTACCTGCGCGTGAAGGGGGAAGTGGAGGCGGGCGTGGCCAGGTTGCGCTTCCGCCGCCTCGACATCCTGCGGCCGGGGCTGTTGCGCGGTCGGCGGAGCGGCGACCGGCGCGCGCTCGAACGGCTGGCCATCCTCGCCAGCCCGCTGACGGATCTGCTGCTGCATGGCCAGCGGCGGCGCTTCCGGTCGATCGACGCCCGCGCGGTCGCCGCGGCCGCGCTGCATTTCTCGGGGGAGAAGGCGCCCGGGAAGTTCGTTCACGACAACGACGCGATCATCCGCGCCGCGCGGCGCTTCGAGGCGGCTCAATGAAGCGAACCGCCCCGGCCGTCGGTCGCAATCGCGAGCCGATCGCGGCTGTTCTCGCAGAGGAACTGCCCTCGGCTGGCCTGGTGCTCGAGACTGCCAGCGGCACGGGTGAGCATGCCGTCCACTTCGCGCGCACCTTTCCCGCTCTCGAGTGGCAGCCGAGCGATCCCGACCCCGAGGCTTGTGCCTCGATTGCCGCGTGGCGCGGGGAGGCGGGACTCGCCAACCTGCGCGAACCGCTCGCGCTCGAAGCGGCGAGGCCGCCCTGGCCGGTTGCCCGGGCCGACGCAGTACTATGCATCAACATGGCCCACATCAGCCCGCTCGCTGCGACCGAGGGCCTGCTTGAAGGCGCCACCGCGCTGCTCGCGCCAGGCGCGCCGCTGGTGCTCTACGGGCCCTATCTCGAAGCGGAGGTCGAGACCGCGCCTTCGAACCTCGAGTTCGATGCCTGGCTCAAGCGGCAGAATCCGGAATTCGGCCTGCGCCGCCGCGAATGGCTCGACGAACGGGCGGCGAGCCACGGGTTCGCACGCACCCGCCGCGTGGCAATGCCCGCCAACAACCTCACGCTCGTCTACCGCAAGCCGGGCTGAGTCCAAGGAAAAGCGCCCGCCGGATCGCTCCGACGGGCGCCCTGCGACCCTGGGGTTGGGGTTGTCCTAGATGGCCTCGTCCCCCGCCTCGCCGACGGATTCGATGTCCTCACCGACGCCCTTGACGGTGTTGCATGCCGACGCGGCAAGCGAGAACGCGGCAATTCCGAATGCCAGGATGATCTTGCGAACCATTGTTGTTGTCCTTTCGGGCGGTTCCACTCGCGTGGTCGAAAGGATAACCGGGCGCTTCTGGTTAAGTTCCTTCGGCTGCTCCGACCTTCCGCGCGGTTCGTCGCGCGAGCTTGTGCTCGCGCCAGGCGATAATCAGGCCGGCGATCACGATCAGCGGCGCGCCGAGCCAGGTCGTCGCGGGCGGCAGCGTCTCGAACAGCAGCCAGCCGTAGAGCGTCGCCCAGAACAGGCCAGAGTAATCCATCACGATCACGCTTGCGACGCTCCCGAACCTGAGTGCCGCGGTGAGCAGCAGCTGCCCGAGTGCGCCGGAGAGGCCGATTCCGAGCAGCAGCCACCACCCGGTCGCGTCGTGCGGTGTGAACACGAACGGCAGCGCGGGCGCGGTGACCAGTGTGCTGAACAACGCGAAGTAGAACACGATCGTCAGCGGCTTGTCGGTCCGGTTGAGGTCGGCGATCTGGATCGAGATCAGCGCGATCATGAACGCGCCGCCGAGCGCGACGAGCGCGCCGTATAGTGGGAAATGCCCGCCGCCCGGTTGCGCGATCACCACGATGCCGAGGAAGCCAAGCGCGACGGCCGACCAGCGCCAAACGCCGACTTTCTCCCTGAGCAGCACAATCGACAGCAGCACCGCCCAGATCGGCACGGTGAAGTTGATTGTCGTCGCCTCGGCCAGCGGCAGCAGGATCACCGCGCCGAAGTTCAGGACCATCCCGACCGTGCCGTAGAGCCCACGCAGGAAATGCGTGCCCGGGCGGTTGGTCGCCAGCGTCGCGAGACCGCTGGTCGCGAGCACCCAGGCGATCGCGATCGGGATCGTCAGAAACTGCCGCCAGAACATGATCTCGAGCAGGTGGATGCCGTGCTCGGACGCGAGCTTGATCAGCGCCGACATCGTCGCCAGCGCGGCGATCGCGCCGAGCCGGATCAGCAGGGCGAGGAGAGGGCGGCGGGCGGGAGCGGCTTGCACGCAGCCGCCATAGGCGGGCGCGCCGCGCGATCAAGCGTTGCCGGCTCGCCTCCGACTGCCCATATCGCGGCGTGTGAGGGAACCCGAATTCCTGCTGTTCGCAAGCGACGCGACGCTGGCCGCCATCGCCGGCAGCCTGTTTCTCCTGCTCGCCGTGTTTTCGGTGCTGGCCGAGCGCCGCCGCCTGCGCCGTTCGCGGATCGACGCGGTCGGCTTCGTGCCATGGACGACGGTGTTCTTCCTCGCGTTCTTCCCCGGCGTGACGCTGCTCGTGCTCGGCGTGATGGGCTGGATTCGCGGGTAAAGGCGGGGAGGGGAGGTCCCCTCTCTCCCCCCCCCTAGAGGCAAGCCTCCAGGTACGCCTGGTCGAACCCGAACTGCCGCGCCTTCTCGAGCGTGTACGGGCGCAGACCCGACGAGCGGAACTCGCCGATGATCTTTCCGTCCTCGGTCTCGTCGAGGTATTCGAAGGCGAACAGCTCCTGGGTGACGATCACGTCGCCTTCCATGCCGATCACCTCGGTGATGTTGGTCGTGCGGCGCGAACCGTCGCGCAGGCGCTTCACCTGGACGATCAGGTCGACCGATTCGGCGATCTGCCGGCTGATCGCCTCCTTCGGGATCTTGATGTCACCCATCATGATCATGTTTTCCATGCGGCCGAGGCACTCGCGCGGGCTATTCGCGTGAAGCGTGCACATCGAGCCGTCGTGGCCGGTGTTCATGGCGGCGAGCAGGTCGAAGCACTCGGCGCCGCGAATCTCGCCCAGGATGATCCGGTCCGGGCGCATGCGCAGCGCGTTCTTGACCAGGTCGCCGATGGTGATCGCGCCCTGGCCCTCGAGGTTCGGCGGGCGGGTTTCGAGCGGCAGCCAGTGCGGCTGCTGCAGGCGAAGCTCGGCAGCGTCCTCGATCGTCAGCACGCGTTCGCCGGGGTCGATCATCTTCGACAGCGCGTTGAGCATCGTCGTCTTGCCCGAGCCGGTGCCGCCGGAGATGACGATGTTCATGCGGCAGGCGCCCGCGATCTTGAGCGCGGTGCACATCTTGTCCGACATCGAGCCGAAGTCGCGCAGCATGTCGAGCGTAATCGGCTTCTCGGAGAACTTGCGGATCGAGATCGCGGTGCCGCGCAGCGAGAGCGGCGGGACGATCACGTTGACGCGGCTGCCATCCTTGAGGCGAGCGTCGGCGAGCGGCGTGGTCTGGTCGACGCGGCGGCCGACCTGGTTCACGATACGCTGGGCGATCTGGAACAGGTGCTGCTCGTCGCGGAACTGGATCGGCGCGAGCTGCAGCTTGCCCTTCTTCTCGACGTAAGTCTGGTTCGGCCCGTTGACCATGATGTCGGAGATGTCGGGGTCGTTGAGCAGCTCCTCGAGCGGGCCGAAACCGAGCAGCTCGTCGATCAGCACCTTCTCGAGCGCGAACTGCTCGCGGCGGTTGAGGGTGACCTTGAGCTCGGTCAGCACCTCCATGATGATCGGGCGAAACTCCTCGCTGAGCTCGTCCTTGCTCAGAGTCGCGGCCGCTTCGGGGTCGACGCGCTCGAGCAGGCGCGGGAGCACCTGTTCCTTGATCTTGTGAACCGAAGCCTCGAAGCCGCCAATCTCCGAGGTGGCGTCGGTCGAGGCGTTGACGCGCTCGGCGAGCCGGCTCATCGCGTCGGCGCGATGCGCGCCGCCGCCGGCGGGTTCCGCCCCCGAGCCGACCGGCTCCAGCTCGGAGGGAAGCGGCGGAAACTGATCCCCGCCCGGCGAAGGCATCCGCGCGGCAGGCACCGGCCCGCCCTTCATCGGCTTCGCGACGCCGAAAGTCGGGCGGGCGCCGGGCTGCATTCCGCTTACGCCGTTCTTCCGTCCGAATGCGCTCATTTACCGCTCCTGGGCGTCCTTGGTATTCTACAACCGATTGTCGAGCGACATGGCGAGGGGTCGCTATCGAGGTTTGGTGAATAGATTACGAACGTTGATACTCTCTAAATGCGCAAGTCGCGGAGCTCGCTCGAAGGCTGCGTGCTGGCCTCCGGCGTTCGCGTTCGGATCGACGGTCGGCGCTAAGGAGGGAGAGGCCGTTCTCGGCGCATCAGCGGATCGGTTGAGCCGTTCAGCTGCCCACGCGCTGACCCAGGCCAATGCGACCCCCGCCGGCAAGTCGATGAGATAGTGCCAGCGCGAGGCGACAGCATCGATCGCGATGAACGCGAACAGCAGCACGTAGATTGGCGTCAGGACCCGGGCGTAGCGCCAGGCGAAGAGCAGGAAAAGGAACGATCCGCCAGTGTGTAGGGAGGGCATTGCCGCCACGCCTACAGTGAGGTGCGTGGCGCCGTTGGCTTCGATCCACGCGGCGCCTTCTGCCACGTTCGCACGATAGGCCTCAAGCATTCCCTGTTGTGCCGCGGTCTGCATGGGCTCGACGCCGGCTTCGAAGACGAAGGGGCCTAGGGCGGGCATGATCACATAGGCGATCGCGCCCATTCCCTGGAACAATAGTGCCGCGAGAAAAAGAGTGCGGAACGAATGCGTGTCCCGTAGTGCGTGTAAGCAAAAGCTGAGATAGAACATGGTGATAAAACCCACCATGTAGAAATTGCTTTCAAGCGGGATCAAAGGAGCGAGCGTCTCGCGCAGTACGAAGCATGTATCGACCAGCGGCCGAGCCGCTTCGTCGAGGCGCCAGTAAAGTCCGTCCCAGAGCAGTGGATTTATGTGAGGGATCCATAGCTTCAGGTTGAAGTGGCACAGCAGAATGATCGCGTAGCAAGGTAAGGCCACAAAGAACGTGGCCGTGAGGCTCTCCCGCTGGCCGAACAGTGCGACTCCTCCCCAAATGGCCAGTCCGAGAAGCGGGTAGAGATAGTGAATTCCTATGAACGCAGCCCGCTCTCCCGCGGGGAACGTGAAGGGAAGCCCGAGCGCAGCACCGACCGCAATCGTGGTCGCGAGGAAAGCGAGCGTGAAAACGAGCTCCGGCCGTTCCCGAATCAACTGTCTCATGAGATCAATCCCGCGATCCCGAATCCGCAGCCGTTCTGGCTGACGTTCCCGCGACGAGTGGGTACAAGTTTGGGCGGGAGGCGGCCGCGATGGCCCACGTTATCGCCAGGGCGAGCATCGCAATCGGGTAGGGGTGATAGAGCGTGCCCTCGTAGAGGGCATATACCAACAGGCTGATGGCAACCAGGTAAGCCGGCAGAGCGGAATCTCCCAGGTCCCGCACACTTCTTTCAAAGTGGATCCAGACGAGTGCGGCCAGAGCGAAATAGCAGAACGCGCCTACTAAGCCCCATTGAAAGAGGATCTGCAGCATCCAGTTGTGAGGGTGATTGTACGCCCCGTGGACTTCCGGAACGAGAAGCCGGAACTGGCTTTCACCGTATCCAAAAAGGGGCTTGTCGCGGAAGACACGCAAGGTTCCCAGCCAAATCTCAGTACGGCCGGATCCCGGATCGTCAGAGCTTGACGACACAAGCATCCGGAGTGGGCCGAACATCGGATGAGGAGTGGGACTAGCGAGGCCGATCGCGAGACCACCGAAAAGCGACAATAGCATACCCGCCATCGCTTTCGCTCGTCGTAGGGCTGGGAATAGCCGGGCGCCAATGGCGAAAGCCGCCACGAATGCCACGATGGAGCTCCGGGTGCCCGACCAGAAGGAAATGCCGAGCATAGCGCTCGCTATCGCGAGCCATGCCAGAAAGCGTCGATGATCGGATGAGCCAAGGGCGACCCCGAAAGCGGCGCAGGCTCCGACGACGGAATAGAAGCCGAGCTGACGGGCGTTGGTCACGGCGAGATAGAACACAGGCCATTCGAAAGTCTCGGGTGGGGCAGTCGAGCTCACGAACAGCCCGAGAACCAAGCCGAAACCCATCGTTCCGAGCGCGATTGCGACCCAGACCTGTGCGACCAACGGACGCCAGGCCGTTTCGAAGAGATGCACCAGCGCCAGTGCAAAGAGCACGTGAATGATGGAACTACAGGTCCGCGCCACCGCACCGTGTGTGTCGGCGGCAACCAGCACAGCCGTGCCGACAGCCACCGCAATCAGAACTGCCAGTGCTGTTTTCGACCACGCGGGCAATCGCAGCAACGCTTGGTCGAGCTGAAATCCGCGCCCGAAGGCAACGAGGACGATGATCGTCTCGATCGCGATGATCGGCAGGGAGAAATGGCGGATGGTGTCCTGTGCGGCCCAACCAGGGATGGGCCAGGTCGCGACCGCGAACAGAACGGGGCACGCGGCGACCAGAAGCCAGGCGGCTCCATCCGCCACCGCAAGACGGCGGCCGGATTCCGAGCCGAGTTCTCGCGAGGACTCCGTGATCTGCATTTTTCGGCCCGCCCAACCCAGACTGGCGAGCGGTAGAGCATGATCGCGTTGAAGTTTTGGTTAATTCAATATTCCTCGCCGAGTCCCGGCCAACGATTGCCCAGCGCGCGATGGAGTCCTAGCGACCGCGAAAGTCCGACATGAAGATGCTTCCAAACACTCCATCCGACCGGGCCGGCCTCCTCTACGCGCTGGCGGGCTTCTGCACGCTCTCGATCGGCGATGCGATCATCAAGGGCATGGCCGGCGAATGGCCCGCCCCGGCGATGGCGGCGACCCGCTACGTCGCGGGCACCGTGTTGCTCGCAATCTGGCTGGCGCGCAGCGAGGGCTCGCATGCCCTGCGCTTGCCGACCGACAGCCTGCAATGGGTGCGGGGCGTGGCGATCAGCCTGTCGGCGATCGGCATGTTCCTCGCGGTGTGGCTGATGCCGCTGGCCGAGGCGACGACGATCGCCTTCACCCAGCCGATGATCACCGCGATCCTGGCGATGGTGGTGCTCGGGGAACGTGCACGCCTGTCGACCTGGGCCGCGACGCTGATCGCCTTCGCGGGTGTCTTCCTCGTTCTGCGGCCGAACTTCGAGACCGCAGGGTGGGGGGTGCTGTTCCCGCTCATGGGGGCCACCGGGATGGCGGTGACGATCATTGCCAACCGCAAGGTCCACGGCCGCGCGAGCATTCTCGCGATGCAGTACTACATGTCGGTGACGGCGATGATCTTCCTGGTCGTCGCGACCACCTTTGGGCATCTGAACGGTCTCGAGGGCTTCCGGGTCGATTGGCCGCACTGGAGCGTCGCCGCGCGCTGCGCGTTCATCGGTCTCACCGCCACGCTCGCCCAGTGGCTGATCTACATGGGGACGACGAAGGCCGGTGCAGGAACCGTCGCACCGATGACTTACGGCCAGCTGTTGATGGCGACGGCGCTCGGGGCGCTGTTCTTCGACGACTGGCCGGACCTTACCGCGCTTGCGGGTGCCGCGATCATCATCGGCGCGGGGCTGTTCCTCTGGTGGCGGGGGCGAGTGGCCGACGCGGCGGGGCAGGGCTGACGCCCCCCGATGGTCGGAAACACCCGGCTGCGGCATGCTCGGCCATCGGTTACGGGAGGAAGGCGATCCGGTACACGCCCCTTGCGCCGGCGCTTTTGCTGCTAGCGGCCCCGCTTTCGGCGCAGGACCAGCCGCGATTTCCCGTGTGGATGGCTGGGGGGTGGTCGATCATCATGGTGACCGGACCATCCACCAATCCCGGCAAGATCCCCTTAGGGAAAGACATCAAGCGAGCCGCAACGGCGAAAGGGTATCGCAGCGTAGGGTCAGCTTGACCTGTGCCCGGGAGTGCCGTGTGCGAAGGCCGCCTCCCTATTTCGGACGCCTCAACCGCCGCGAGCAGCCGCGCAAGCTCGAGCCGGGCCAGCGCAATGCGTGCGAACCGCTGATCAAGCCCAGGGAGGAGCCGGGCATCCTGTGGGCCCCGTTCCGCGAGGAGCCGGACAAGCGCTGATCGCGAGCGCGCCGCTGCACCCTGAAGCACCGGCGATGCCATCCAGGCTCGGCCGCAAAAAAGGGCGCCCTTTGGAAACCGGGTGGTGACCGGAACCTAGCCTTCAGCGTACTCGGCCAGCACGGTCAGGCCCTTGGCGCTGACTTCGGCGAAGCCGCCGCGGATCTCGATGGTCTCCGGCTGAGCACCTTCGGTCTTGAACACCAGCATGGCGCCGTCGCGGATGGTCGACATGACCGGCGCATGGCCCTCGAGCACGCCGAAGTCGCCCTCGGTCCCGGGAACCACCACCATGTGGACGGTCTCCGAGCGGACGAGCTTCGACGGCGTGACGAGTTCGAACTGGAACGGCATCGATCAGGCCTCTTCGGCCAGCTTCTTGGCCTTCTCGACCGCTTCCTCGATCCCGCCGACCATGTAGAACGCGGCTTCCGGCAGGTGGTCGTATTCGCCCTCGACCACCGCCTTGAACGATTTCACGGTGTCCTCGACCTGCACGAACTTGCCGGGGATGTTGGTGAACACCTCGGCCACGTGGAACGGCTGGCTGAGGAAGCGCTGGATCTTGCGGGCGCGGGCGACCACCAGCTTGTCCTCTTCCGACAGCTCGTCCATGCCGAGGATGGCGATGATGTCCTGCAGCGACTTGTAGCGCTGAAGCGTCTCCTGGACCTTGCGGGCGACCTCGTAGTGCTCCTGGCCGACGACGGCCGGGGTCAGCACGCGGCTGGTCGAATCGAGCGGGTCGACCGCCGGGTAGATGCCGAGCTCGGAGATCGCGCGCGACAGCGTCGTGGTCGCGTCGAGGTGGGCGAACGAGGTCGCCGGCGCCGGGTCGGTAAGGTCATCCGCGGGCACGTAGATCGCCTGCACCGAGGTGATCGAGCCCTTGGTGGTCGAGGTGATGCGCTCCTGCAGCGCGCCCATGTCGGTCGCCAGGGTCGGCTGGTAGCCCACCGCCGACGGGATACGGCCGAGCAGCGCCGACACTTCCGAGCCCGCCTGGGTGAAGCGGAAGATGTTGTCGACGAAGAAGAGCACGTCCTGGCCCTCCTGGTCGCGGAAGTACTCGGCCATGGTCAGGCCCGAGAGCGCGACGCGGGCACGGGCGCCCGGGGGCTCGTTCATCTGGCCGAACACCAGCGCCACCTTGGACCCCTCGGGGGTCGGGTTGCCCTCGGCGTCCTTGGCGATGACGCCGGCGTCGAGGAACTCGTGGTAGAGGTCGTTACCCTCGCGGGTGCGCTCGCCGACGCCGGCGAACACCGAGACGCCGCCGTGGCCCTTGGCGATGTTGTTGATCAGCTCCTGGATCAGCACGGTCTTGCCCACGCCGGCGCCGCCGAACAGGCCGATTTTGCCGCCCTTGGCGTAAGGCGCGAGCAGGTCGATGACCTTGATGCCGGTGACGAGGATGCTGGCTTCGGTCGACTGCTCGACGAACTCCGGCGCCTTGGCATGGATCGGCGCGCGCTGCTTGGCGTTGACCGGGCCACGCTCGTCGATCGGCTCTCCGACGACGTTGAGAATGCGGCCGAGCGTTTCGGGGCCGACCGGGACCGAGATCTGCGCGCCGGTGTTGGTCACCTTCTGGCCGCGAGTCAGGCCGTCGGTCGCGTCCATCGCGATCGTGCGCACGGTGTTCTCGCCCAGGTGCTGGGCGACCTCGAGCACGAGACGGTTGCCGTTGTTGTCTGTCTCGAGCGCGGTCAGGATCGGCGGCAGCTCGCTCTCGAAGGTCACGTCGACGACAGCGCCGATGACCTGGGCGACGGTGCCTTCGGTGGTCTTGTTGAGCACGGGGGCGGTGGCCATTTTCGTTTCCTTGGCTTGAACTGGCTTAGAGCGCTTCGGCGCCAGCGATAATTTCGATCAGTTCGGTGGTGATCGCGGCCTGGCGGCTGCGGTTGTACTGGATGGTCAGCTTGTTGATCAGCTCACCGGCATTGCGGGTGGCGTTGTCCATCGCGGTCATCGACGCCCCCTGTTCCGAGGCGGCGTTCTCGAGCAGCGCGCGCAGCACCAGCGTGCGCAGGTAGCGCGGCATCAGCTCGGCGAGGATTTCCTCTTCGCCCGGCTCGTACTCGACGGCTGCGGTGTCCTGCACGCCTTCGGGCGGGCCGGCGATCGGGATGATCTGCAGGATGGTCGGCACCTGCAGCAGTGCCGACTTGAACTTCGAATAGAACAGGTGCGCGACGTCGAACTTGCCGGCCTCGAACATCGCGGTCAGTTCGTCGGCGATCTTCGCCGCCTCGCTGAACCCGGGTTCGCGGACGTCGGTCGTATCGAACTGGGCGACGATCGCGTCGGGCCAGGCGCGGCGGATCGGCGCACGGCCCTTGCGACCGATCAGGTAGAACTGGACCGTCTTGCCCTCGGCCTTGAGTTCGGCCGCCTTGGCCAGTGCGGCGCGGACGATGTTCGAGTTGAATGCGCCGGCGAGGCCCTTGTCCGAGTTGGCGACGACCAGCAGGTGACGCTGGTTGCCGCCGGTGCCGACCAGCAGCTTGGGCAGCAGGTCCTTGGCGCTGGCCTTGTTGGCCAGGCTGGCGACGACCGCCGCCAGCCGCTCGGAGTAGGGCCGGGCGGATTCGGCCGCGGCCTGCGCCTTGCGCAGCTTCGCGGCGGCGACCATCTGCTTGGCCTTGGTGATCTTCTGGGTCGATTTGACCGAGTTGATCCGGCCTTTGAGTTCCTTGAGGCTTGCCATGTTCTTACTGCCCGGTTCCGACGAAGCCCTGGGTCGTGCGATCAAACCGCATCAGTAGCTGAAGTGCCCGGTGGACGACCTCCCAGCCGGCTTTCTCCGATGCGTTGGCAACGATCACGGTATCGACGTTGTTGGCCTTGTCCTCTTCTAATCCTTGTTCGAGCGCCTCAATGATGATCGCCTGACCCTCCAGCGATAGCGAACCATCGTCCGCTATCTGGAAGATCAAGCGATCGGCCATTAAGCGAACTGCTTGGCGAACGCGTCGAGCGCGGCGACCGTCCGGTTCTTCACGTCGTCGTCGAAGTTGCCGGTCTCGCGAATGGTCGCGAGGACGTCGGCGTGCTTGTCGCGCATGAAGCTCAGCATCGCCGCCTCGTACTCGGTGACCCGGTCGACCGGGAGCGAATCGAGGTAGCCGTTGGTGCCGGCGAAGATCGACACGACCTGCTCCTCGAACGGCATCGGGCTGAACTGGGGCTGCTTGAGCAGCTCGGTCAGGCGGGCACCGCGGTTGAGCAGCTTCTGCGTCGCGGCGTCGAGGTCCGAGCCGAACTGCGCAAACGCCGCCATCTCGCGATACTGCGCGAGCTCGAGCTTGATCGAGCCGGCGACCTTCTTCATCGCCTTGGTCTGTGCGGCGCCGCCCACACGCGACACCGACAGGCCGACGTTGATCGCCGGGCGGATGCCCTGGTAGAACAGGCCAGTCTCGAGGAAGATCTGCCCGTCGGTGATCGAGATCACGTTGGTCGGGATGTAGGCCGACACGTCGCCCGCCTGCGTCTCGATGACCGGGAGCGCAGTCAGCGAGCCGCCGCCGTTCTCGTCGTTCATCTTCGCCGCGCGCTCGAGCAGGCGGCTGTGGAGGTAGAACACGTCGCCCGGATAGGCTTCGCGGCCCGGCGGGCGGCGCAGCAGCAGCGACATCTGGCGGTAGGCGACGGCCTGCTTCGACAGGTCGTCGTAGACGATCACGGCGTGCATGCCGTTGTCGCGGAAGTATTCGCCCATCGCGCAGCCGGTGTAGGGCGCGAGGTACTGCAGCGGCGCGGGCTCCGAGGCGGTCGCGGCGACGACGATCGAGTACTCCATCGCGCCGTTCTCTTCGAGCTGGCGGACGATCTGCGCGACCGTCGAGCGCTTCTGCCCGACCGCAACGTAGATGCAGTAGAGCTTCTTCGACTCGTCGTTCCCGGCGTTGATCTGCTTCTGGTTGATGAAGGTGTCGATCGCCACCGCGGTCTTGCCGGTCTGGCGGTCACCGATGATCAGCTCGCGCTGGCCGCGGCCGATGGGAACCAGCGCGTCGAGCGCCTTGAGGCCGGTCTGCACCGGTTCGTGGACCGACTTGCGCGGGATGATGCCCGGCGCCTTGACCTCGACGCGGCGGCGCTCGGCGGCCTCGATCGGGCCCTTGCCGTCGATCGGGTTGCCGAGCGCGTCGACCACGCGGCCGAGCAGGCCCTTGCCGACCGGCACGTCCACGATCGTGCCGGTGCGCTTGACGCTGTCGCCTTCGCGGATTTCCGCGTCCGAACCGAAGATCACGACGCCGACGTTGTCGGCCTCGAGGTTGAGGGCCATGCCCTGAACGCCGTTGCCGAACTCGACCATCTCGCCGGCCTGGACCTTGTCGAGGCCGTGGACGCGCGCGATACCGTCGCCGACCGACAGCACCGAACCGACTTCCGAGACTTCAGCCTCGGTGCCGAAGTTGGCGATCTGGTCGCGGATGACCTTGGAGATTTCTGCGGCGCGGATTTCCATTGTTAGCCTTTCATCGCTTGCGCGAGGGAATTGAGACGCGTGCGGATCGAGTTGTCGATGCGCTGCGAACCGATGGTGACGACGAGGCCCCCGAGCAGGTCGGGGTCGACGCTCGTCCTGAGCTTGACGGTGCGGCCCTCCCGGGCGCGGAGCTTCTGCTCGAGCGTGGTGACCTGCTCGGCGCTGAGCGGGTGGGCGGAAGCGACCTCGGCGGTCACCTCGCCGCGCTGGGCGGCGGCGATGGCCCGGAACGCGCGGATCGACGCGGCGAGTTCGCCGGCTCGCCGGTTCTGCGCCAGCACGCCAAGGAAGTTGCGGGTCAGCGTGTCGAGTTCGAGCTTTTCACCGAGGCCGGCGAGCACGCGGCCGAGCGTTTCGCGGCCGACCGCGGGGTTGCGCACCAGCGCACGCAACTCGGCCGATTCGCCGAGGGCGGCGGCCAGCTTTTCGAGGTCGCTCTCGACGGCGGTGACCTTGCCGGCCTCGCTCGCCAGCTCGAACAGCGCAGCGGCGTAACGCCCGGAAAGGCTGGCCTTGATACTTGCGGAAAGCTCCACGCGAGGGGGTCCCTTGGTGAACGGAATGTGCGCTTTCGGGCGGGGTGCTGGGAGGCACCCCGGCAAAGCTGGCGCGCGCCTAGCATCGGGTCGCAGGCGATGCAAGCCGGGTGGGATCGTGACCTTTCACGAGGTCGAAGTGTAACCGATCTACGGCCTGGTGGCCGCAGAGCATCGGTACACGAGCCGCTCGTTCGGCCGCTCGGGCAGCAGCGAGACGATCGCGCCTTGCCGTGCGCCCAGGTCGAGCGCGGCCTGTTCGCCCGAACCGCAGGCCGGCGCCTCGATCTCGGCGCGAGCTGCGCGGGCGCGCTCCATCGTCTCGCTATCGAGCAGATAGCGCTCGACGCGATACTCGCGTGCGTCGGGGTCGAAACGGGCTATCGAGACCACCGCCTCCTCGTCGGGCACGAACACCCGTGTCCAGCGGCCGTCGGCGAGGCCGTACTGGGTGCGGCCGTTGACGCAGCCTTCGGGCGTCCACTCCAACGGCACGTCCGTTGCCGCCTCGCCGGTCACGCGGCTGCGCTCGGGATCGAGCACGCAGACCAGCGCACCCGACGTCTCCGGTTCGATCTTGCCGCTGTCGGGGGCCTCGGTCTCCGCGCGCAACACGTCCTCGAGCCGGCCCTCGACCTCGTCGTAGCCGGGACGCAGGGCCCACGCGAGCAGTGCACCGGCAACGGCGACGCCTCCGGCCGCTGCGGCGATCTTGAGCTTCTGCCGGTCGCCCCGCTCGTGGAACACGAAGGCCGCGCCGCCGGCGCCGAGCGCGACGATCAGCAGCACCAGCGCCAGCGCCATGCCGTTCTCGCGCTCGGCCATCAGGGCGAATTCGATCTTGCGCCGTTCGGCGTCGCGCCGGCGGGCAAGGGCCTGTTCGTCGGCAGCGGCACGCGCCTGCGCGACCATCTGTTCTCGCTCGGCCCGCGCGCGCTCGGCGGCCTCGAGGTCGGCGAGGCTGCGGCAGGGCATGCCGTTGACCTGCGGCGTGATCGAGTTGGCGCGCAGGAACGCGAGCAGCTCGCGCGCCGAGACCGCGAAGTAGAATTCGGCCTCGGCTCCGCTGCTCTCGGCGCCGAAGCTGTTGACGCCGATCACGCGCCCGCAGTCGTCGAGTAGCGGCCCCCCGCTGCTGCCGCGCGCGATCGGGGCAGTGTGCAGCAGCGAATCGAAGTCGCGCGTCGGACGCCGGCCGGCGAGCGATCCGGTGCTCTTCACCGGCGGCTGGGCGCGGAAGATGTCGCTGATCGACAGCCCCTGCGCGCGGTCGACGTTCATCGGGTAGCCGACCGAGGTAACACTGCCACTGTCGCGGCTGGCGTTGGCGGCGATCGTCAGCGGCGGGAGCCGCAGCGGCGAGGTCGTCCTGACGAGCGCGAGGTCGGTTCGCGGGCTGATCGCGATGAGCCGGCCGTAGACCGCGCTCGCCCCGTCGGAGGGGACGATGCCGATGGCGAGTTCGTCGTCGCCGCTGGCTTCGGAAACGACGTGGGCGTTGGTCACGACCGTTTCCGGCCCGACCGCGAAGCCCGTGCCGTGCGAGACCGGAACGACCTGATCGCCACTGATCTCCACGATCACCACGCGCACGACCCCGCGCGAGGCCGCATCGATATCGGCTGGATCGGCCAGCGCGGCCGAGGGCACGAGCAGCGCCAGCGCCGCGAGGGCGAGCGTTCGGGCCAGCATGGCGAACCGGTGCGTCACAGCGCGCCTTCTCGCGGCGTTCGGCTTTGAGCGCAAGCCGCGGGACGCAGTGCTCCTGCGGATCGGGCTACCAGGTGCGTCAGAAAGGACCTGCCCATGACATATCGCATAGAAGGACTGGCGCCCGACCGGTCTGCTCCTTTGCGGGCGATGGGCGACGACGAACTCTCGCGACACCGCGCCGTACGCCTCGTCGCCGATGCCGACTGCGGCTATCCGTGCCGCGTGACGCTCGAGGACGCACGCGCGGGAGAGCGGCTGCTGCTGCTTCATCACGTGCATCACGACGTCGACAGCCCTTACCGCGCGGCCTTCGCGATTTTTGTACGCGAGGATGCGCGGCAGGCGGCAGTCTACGAAGACCGCTGCCCACCGTGTTTCGAGGGGCGCACGCTGAGCCTCCGAGGCTTTGACAGCGAGGGCGCGCTGGCCGATGCACGGCTCGCCTCGCCTGGAGAGGGCGATGCCATGATCCGCGCCCTCCTTGCGGATGCGCGGATTGCCTTTATCGATGCTCACAACGCCGCGTATGGCTGCTTTGCCGCGCGCATTCAGCGAGACGGACAATGAGCGCGCCCGCGATCAGCGACGACGAAGCCTGGGAGGCGGTGCTGCGCCGCGACCGGGCCTATGACGGGCGCTTCGTCACGGGCGTGCTCTCGACCGGCATCTACTGTCGGCCGAGCTGCGCGGCGCGACATCCGGCGCGCGCCAACGTCCGCTTCTTTGCCGACGGAGCGGCTGCACGCGCGGCCGGTCTGCGTCCATGCAAGCGCTGCCTGCCCGACGACGTCGCGCGCGACGAGCGCGCGGTGCTCGCGGCGATCGAGGCGATCAGGCAGACCGAGGAGCCGCTCGCGCTGGCCGACCTCGCCGCGCGTACCGGCTATTCGGCGACGCATTTCCAGCGCGTGTTCACCCGCGCCACCGGACTTTCGCCGGCCGCCTATTCGCGCGCCCTGCGCGCCGAGCGCGCGCGCGAAGCGCTCGCCGCGAACGGGCGGGTGACGGACGCGATCTACGACGCCGGGTTCGAGAGCGCCTCACGATTCTACGATTCGATGCAGGGGAGGCTGGGCATGGCGCCGTCGGCGTGGGTCAGGGGCGGCGCGGGCGTGACGATCCGCTGGGCGGTGGTCGAAAGCTCGCTGGGGCCGATGCTGGTCGCGGCGACCGACAAGGGCGTCTGCCGGCTGTCGTTCGGTCGTGGGCGCGAGGAGCTCGAGCGGCTGTTTCCCAACGCCGAGCTGGTCGAAGGCGGGCCGGAATTCGAGGGCCTGCTGCAGCGCGTGATCGCCGCGGTCGACGACCCGGCGAGCGGCCGCGACATCCCGGTCGACGTGCGGGGCACGGCGTTCCAGGAACGCGTGTGGCAGGAGCTGCGCCGGATTCCGCCGGGCGAAACACGCTCCTACGCCGAGATCGCTGCCGCGGCCGGCAACCCGCGGGCGGTGCGCGCGGCCGGCTCGGCCAACGGCGCCAACCATGTCCCGGTGCTGATTCCCTGCCACTGCGTTGTCAGGTCGGACGGCTCGCTCGGTGGCTACGCCTACGGGCTCGACATCAAGCGCAAGCTGCTCGAACGCGAACGAAAATAGGGACAGTCCCTCTTTTTCGAAGAAGGGGGGCGCCCATTCGAAAAATAGGGACTGTCCCCCGCTTGGAGGAGAATCGATCATGACCGCGAAACGCGATGCCTTCGCCGCCTTGCATGTGCCGGGCGACCCGGTGCTCCTGTACAACGTGTGGGACGCCGGCAGCGCCAAGGCAGTCGCGGCAGGCGGTGCGAAGGCGATCGCAACGGGCAGTCACGGCGTGGCCGAGAGCAACGGGTTCCCCGACGGCGAAGGCATGCCGTTCAACCTGTTCCTCGACGTAACGCGACGCATAGCGCAGGCGGTCGACCTGCCGGTCACGGCCGACTTCGAAGGCGGCTTCGCGGTCGACGCTGCACGGGTTGCCGACCATGCGCGATACCTTGCGGAGACCGGCGTGGTCGGCTGCAACTTCGAAGATCAGGAGATCGGCGGGCCGGGCCTGCACCCGATCGCAGAGCAGGCGCGGCGCGTGGCGGCGGTGGTCGAGAGCGGGTTGTGGGTGAACGCCCGCACCGACCTGTTCCTGCGCAAGCTTATCGCAGGCGAGAACCCCAGCGACCGCTCGCTGCTCGGCGAGGCGCTCGAACGGGCGCACGCCTATGCCGAGGCCGGCGCCCACAGCTTCTTCGTTCCGGGCGTCAGCGAACTCGACCTGGTCGCTGAAATCTGCGCGGCCTCGCCGCTGCCGGTCAACGTGATCAAGGGCGACACGCTCGAGATCCCGGCCCTGGCTCAGGCCGGGGTCGCGCGGATCAGCTGGGGCCCGCGGCCGTGGCGCTGGGCGATGGAACGGCTGACCGAAGAGGCGCGGGCGCTCTACGGAAACGGGTAAGAAGCCCGCGACCGGCTTGCTGCCACGCTGCTCCTGCGCAAGGCTGGCGCGGGAGAGGAGAGTTCGATGGACGGCACAGAACATCCAGCGGAAGCGGCCATGGTCGTGCCGGGTCCGAAACCGCTGTGGAAGCGCGTGCTGCAGTTTCCCCTGGTCACGCTGATCCTCGCGGTCGCGATAATGGTCGCAGCGCAGTCGCTGGCCGGCGCGGTCAGCTATTTCGCTGGCACTCCCGCGGATGAGCTGGCGACGGGGAACGACCTGCTCTTCGCCGTGGTCGCCACCGTTATAATGGTGCTCGCGTACAAGCTGATCATCGTCCGACTGGGAGAGCAGCCGCACGACGACCTGCCGTTTGACGTGCGTGCGCGCGACGTCGGGAGCGGGCTCCTGCAGGGCGCGCTGGTGTTTTCGGTAATCGTCGGCATCGCCGCGCTGCTCGGCAGTTATCAGGTGCTCGGGCTGAGCCCGGCGGAAGACTGGCTGCCGATCCTGCTCGTGACCGGCGTGATGGCCGGGGTGACCGAGGAAATACTGCTGCGCGGAATCGTGTTCCGCTGGCTCGAAGAGCTCGGTGGCAGTTGGGTCGCGCTGGCGCTGTCGGCGCTGCTGTTCGGTCTTCTGCATGCGACCAATCCGAACGCGACACTGATCTCGTCGCTGTCGATCGCGCTGGCGGCCGGGGTGCTGCTCGGCGGCGCCTATATGCTGACACGAAACCTGTGGCTGGCGATCGGCCTGCACGCGGGCTGGAACGTGACCCAGGGGCTGGTGTGGGACGTACCGATCTCGGGCGTCGCGCTCGACGGCTGGGTCGAGTCGCGTCTTGCCGGCGATCCGATCCTCTCGGGCGGAGCGTTCGGGCTCGAAGCCTCGGCGATCACGATGGTGGTCGCGACGGCCTACGGCGCCTGGCTCGTCGTGCGCGCGGTGCGACGCGGTAACGTGGTGCGCAACTGGTGGGCGCGGCGGCGGTCAGACGAAGCTGTAAGGGTCGACGTCGACCGCGACGCGGACGCCTTGCGGGAAGCTTAGCGCGCCGAGCCACTCACGGATGACGCGCTGCAATTCGGCGCTGCGGCGAGCGTTGAGCAGCAGGCGGTAGCGGTAGCGGCCGCGCAGCAGCGAAAGCGGGGCGGGGGCCGGGCCGAGGATCATGACGTCGTCGAGATGCGGCCGCGCGGCGCCGATCCGCTGCGCGGCCTCGCGCGCCTCGGCCTCGTCTTCCGACGAGACGATGATCGCCGCCCAGCGGCCGAACGGCGGCGCGCCGGCGTGGCGGCGGGCTTCCGTTTCGGCGGCGTAGAACGCATCGCGGTCTCCCGCTGCCAGCGCGGCGATGACCGGTGCCTCCGGATGACGCGTCTGGATCAGCACTTCCCCCGGCTTTGCGCCGCGCCCGGCGCGGCCGGCAACCTGAGCGACCTGCTGGTAGGTTCGCTCGGCCGCGCGCAGGTCGCCGCCCTCGAGGCCGAGGTCGGCGTCGACCACGCCGACCAGCGTCAGCTCGGGAAAGTGGAAGCCCTTGGTGACGAGCTGGGTGCCGACGATGACGTCGATCTGTCGCTCCTCGACCTGCGTCACGAACTCGGCCGCCTTCTCGGGCGAATTGAGCGTATCGGAGGTTGCGATCGCCAGCCGCGCGCCGGGCAGCAGTTCCTCGACCTCGTGGGCGATGCGCTCGACCCCGGGGCCGCAGGCGACGAGGCAGTCGGGCTCGCCGCATTCGGGGCAACGGTCGGGCGGGGCAGTCTCGTGGCCGCAATGGTGGCAGGCGAGGCGCCGGCTCAGGCGGTGCTCGACCAGCCAGGCACTGCAGTTCGGGCACTTGAAGCGAAAGCCGCACGAGCGGCACAGCGTGAGCGGGGCGTAGCCGCGGCGGTTGAGGAACAGCAGCGACTGCTCACCCTTCGCCAGCCGCTCGTGCAGCGCCTCGATCACACGCGGCGCCAGCCAGCGGCCGCGCGCGGGACGTTCCTCGGTCAGGTTTACGGTGCGGATCTCCGGCAGCTCGGCGCCGCCGAAGCGTGAGGGCAGGACCAGCTTCTCGTAGACCCCGCTCTCGGCCATCTGCAGGCTTTCAAGCGCGGGGGTGGCACTGGAGAGCACGACGGGGATGCCCTCGAACTGCGCGCGCATCACCGCGACGTCGCGGGCGTTGTAGCGGACGCCATCGTCCTGCTTGAAACTGATCTCGTGCGCTTCGTCGACGACGATCAGGCCGAGGTTCGCATAGGGCAGGAACAGCGCCGAGCGCGCACCGACGACGACTTGCGCGGTGCCTGCCGCGATCGCGCGCCAGGCACGGCGGCGCTCGGTCGACTTGAGCGAGGAGTGCCAGGCCACCGGGGCTGCGCCGAAGCGCTCCTCGAAGCGGCGCAGGAATGCCTCCGTCAGCGCGATTTCGGGAAGCAGGACAAGTGTTTGCCTGCCCTTCCTCAGACTTTCTGCGATCGCTTCGAAGTAGGTCTCGGTCTTGCCAGAACCAGTCACGCCGTCGAGCAGGAACGGCGCGAAGCCGCCGCGGCGCACTGACGCCACCAGCCGATCCGCCGCCGCCGCCTGTTGGCCCGACAGCTCGGGCACCGCGAAGTCGGCTGCGGCGCGGGGGTAGGGCCGGTCGCAAACGACCTCGACCGGTTCGAGCACGCCCTGGTTGACCAGCCCGCGCAGCACCCCCTCGCTCACGCCTGCGATCCCGGCGAGTTCGCGGATCGTCGCCTGCTCACCCTCGAGCGCCTCGATCGCGGCCTGACGCTGCGGGGTCATCCGCTCGGGCAGGCCGCCGCTCAGGCGGTACTCGATCGTCGTCGCCGGGCCGCGCAGCGCGCCGCCACTGGCGAGAACCATGCGCGCGACCGAGGCGAGCGACGCACAGTAGTAATCCGCGGTCCACTCGATCAGCCGGCGCAGTTCGGCCCGAAGCGGCGGCACGGGGAGGGTACCGACGAGCGGGCGCAGCTTGCTCTCCGGAACCTCGGTTGCGGGCAGCCGTTCGGCCTCCCAGACGATTCCGACGATCTGGCGCGGCCCGAGCGGGGCGACGACTACCGAGCCCGGCCCGACCTCCATCCCCTCCGGAACGCGATAGTCGAGCGGACCGAGCGCGGCGTTGAAGATGATCAGTCGGGCGCGGTTCATGCGAAGCCGCCTATATGGGCGGGCGTCTGCTGAGGGGGCAAGCGCGCGCCAGGAGAAAGCACAGGATGATGCATCCGAATCCGATCCATTCCCGCCGCGCTTTCGTCGCCGGCTCGCTCTCGCTGGCGGCTGTGGTCGCGCTGCCCGGCTGCGCCACTACCGAGCCGATCAGCTTTACCGAGGCGATCCGCCGGCTGCTGGTGCTGTCGAGCGAGCGCGCCTTCGTCCGGCTGACTGCGCCGGGCGGCTACTGGGACCAGCAGGTCCAGCAGGTGGGGCTCGAACGCTTCTTCGGAAACCGCGGCACCGTGCTCACCAACATCCTGACCTCGGCGCTGTTCAAGAGTCGCCTGGAAAGCGTGGTTGCGGAGATGGCGGTCGATGCCTCCTACCGCGCGGCGCCGATCGTCGCCGACACGGTACGCACGATCGGCTACGCCAACGCGATCGCGTTGATCCGGGGCGGGCCGACGGCGGCTTCGACCTTCCTGCGCCAGGAGATGGGCACGGCGCTGATCGACGCGATGGTTCCGGGCGTCGGCGAAGCGCTGCGCGTGGCGCAGGATCCGCTCGTCGGCCAGCTGATTGCCGGGCTCACCGGCGTCGATGTCGGCGGCATGGCGACGACTTTCGCACGTCAGGTCGACGATGCGATCTGGGGCGAGATCGCGCGCGAGGAAGAGGCCATCCGCGCCGATCCCTACGCGACGCGCGACCCGCTGCTGATCGGCGTCTTCGGAGCCGGCGGCGCGTTCTAGCCGAAGACGCGCTCGAAAATCCGGTCGACCTGCTTGAAGTGATAGCCGAGGTCGAATTTCTCTTCGAGTTCGGCCGGGCTGAGCGCCGCCGTCACCTCGGGGTCGGCCTTGAGCAGCTCGAGCAGCGACAGCGCGCCGTCGCTTTCCCAGACCTTCATCGCGTTGCGCTGGACGAGCCGGTAGGCGTCGTCGCGCGCGAGACCCGCCTGGGTCAGCGCGAGCAGCACCCGCTGCGAATGGATCAGCCCGCCCATCCGGTCGAGGTTCTTCTGCATTCGCTCGGGGTACACGAGCAGCTTGTCGATCACCCCGGTGAGACGGGCCAGGGCGAAGTCGAGGGTGATCGTCGCGTCGGGACCGATGAACCGCTCGACCGAGGAGTGCGAGATGTCACGCTCGTGCCACAGGGCGACGTTCTCCATCGCCGGCAGCGCGTACGAACGGACCATCCGGACGAGGCCGGTGAGGTTCTCGGTCAGCACGGGGTTGCGCTTGTGCGGCATCGCGCTCGAGCCCTTCTGGCCGGGCGAGAAATACTCCTCGGCCTCGAGCACTTCGGTTCGCTGCAGGTGGCGGATCTCGATTGCCAATCGCTCGATCGAGCTGGCGATCACGCCGAGCGTGGCGAAGAACATCGCGTGGCGGTCGCGCGGGATGACCTGGGTCGAGATCGGCTCGACGGTCAGCCCGAGACGCTCGGCGACGTGCGCTTCGACTTCGGGGGCGATGTTGGCGAAAGTGCCGACCGCGCCGCTGATCGCGCAGGTTGCGATCTCTGCGCGTGCGGCCTCGAGACGAGCGCGGCAGCGCGAGAACTCCGCATAGGCTTGCGCCAGCTTGAGGCCGAAGGTCACCGGCTCGGCGTGGATGCCGTGGCTGCGGCCGATGGTCGGGGTGTACTTGTGCTCTTCGGCCCGGCGCCTGAGTGCGGCGAGCAGACCGTCGAGGTCCTCGAGCAGGATGTCGGAAGCGCGGGAAAGCTGGACTGCAAGCGTGGTATCGAGCACGTCGGAACTGGTCATGCCCTGGTGCATGAAGCGGGCCTCGGGGCCGACCTGCTCGGCGACCCAGTCGAGGAACGCGATCACGTCGTGCTTGAGGACGGCTTCCTTGGCGTCGATCGCGGCGACGTCGATCGTGGGGCCCTTGGCCCACCAGTCCCACAGCGCCTTGCCTGCGCTCTCGGGCACCACGCCGAGCTCGCCGAGCTTCTCGGTCGCGTGGGCCTCGATCTCGAACCAGATCCGGTACCGCGCTTCGGGCTCCCAGATCGCGGTCATCGCGGGGCGGGCGTAGCGGGGGACCATGCAAGACTCCAATCGGACAGGACGCCGCAGCCGCTAGGGACGACAATGGCCTAAGGCAAGTCGGCGGCGTGCCAAATCGACACTGCCGTCATGCACTACCGCCGAAGCCAACGGGAGGGATTGCTAACGGAAGGCAAGCTACTAACCTGCCGGGCGTACGTCGGGCGATTACGGCGGCGTGCGAGACAGGGGGCAGTGAATGCGTTTCAGGGTTGCGCTGCTTTGCGGAGCGGTGCTTGCGTCGTCGCCGGGCGTGGCCATGGCGGGTGACAAGGTGCTCACCGGCAAGGCGCCGGACTGGGTGATTCCCGCGAGCCTCGACGGTCTCGATGTCGAACGAGGGCCAGCCGAGCTGATCTTCGACAGCCAGCATCGCCTCGAGGATGGCGTCGCCTATTCGTACTACGACAGCGCGGTTCGGATCGACAATTCGCAGACCCTGGTCGAGCACAACACGCTCAGCATCGGCTGGCTTCCCGACAAGGGTGACCTCACGGTCCACCGGCTGGAGATCTACCGCGACGGCGAGGTCATCGACCTGCTCGCGAGCGGCGCCGAGTTCGACGTGATCCGGCGCGAGCAGGGCCTCGAAGCGCGGCTGCTCGACGGCGAACTGACCGCGACACTGGCGATTCCCGGTCTCAGGGTCGGGGACGTGCTGCGCACCGCCTATTCAGTCTCGGTCGACGACCAGGCGCTCGGCGACGAAGTACAGGTTTTGCAGTTCCTCGGCGCGAAACCCTGGCGTGTGGGCATGGGTCGCACCGTGGTCAGCTGGCCGGAGGACGAGGAGATCTTCTGGAAGGCCGAGCCGAACGCCGCGCTCGGCGAGCCCGGATTGCGCGACGGCTATCGCTACCTGCGGGTCGACCTGCCGCTCGCCGAGCCCCGGCCCGTGCCGCCGGATGCGCCCTGGCGCTTCCAGCGGCCGACGGTGCTCCGTGTCGGCAGCTTCACCGACTGGAACGAACTGTCTGCGGTCATGGCGCCGCACTTCGTCGCCGCGGCCGAAGTCGCCGACGATAGCGACGTTGCGGAGCAGGCAAGGATCATCATGCGGTCCACCAGCGACCCGCTCGAACGGATCGCGCTCGCGACCCGGCTCGTGCAGGACAAGATCAGCTACCTGCTCGACGGCCTCGACGGTGGCAATTACCTCCCGCAGAAGGCCGAATTCACCTGGGACAGGCGCTACGGCGACTGCAAGGCCAAGTCGGTCCTGCTGTTCGCGCTGCTTCAGCGCATGGGCATCGAGGCGGAGCCGGTCCTGGTGACGACGCGCGGCGGTGACGCGCTGCCCGAGCTGCTCCCTCTGCCCGGAGACTTCGATCACGTGATCGTCCGGGCGCGGATCGACGGAGTGGACTACTGGCTCGACGGCACGGCTACCGCGACGCGCCTCTCGAACATCGGCGACGTGCCGCCGTTCTACTACGCGCTGCCCTTGCGGGTGGGAGGCGCAGACCTCGTGCCGATGACCCAGCGCGACAAGGCCGTTCCGGACATGCGGATGGAGGTCGCGGTCGATCATTCCGCCGGCGTCGACCTGCCCCAGCTGTTCACGGTGAAGATCGAATTGTCGGGCCTTGCCGGCGCCGCGGTCGAGGCCATGGCGGACGCCAACGACCCCGAGATGCGTCGCCGCATCGCCAGCAGCCTGACCGATCGCAACGGCTTCGAAGGCGGAGTCCTGACTTCGCTCGACATCGAGTACGACAAGGAGAGCGCGCTCGGCCGGATCGTCATCGAGGGAGTCTCCAGTCCGGGTTTCCGCTGGGAAGAGGGCAAGTTCGTTGTCGACCTGCCGACGAACGCGAACCAGATCGCCTTCAATCCCGATCGCGCGCGGTCCGAATGGCGCAACATTCCCGTGGCGACCCCGGGTACGTCTTACGTGGTTGTCGACGCGACGATGATCCTGCCCGGCGGGGGCAAGGGCTTCTCGCTGACGGGGCCGGCCCAGCTCGACGCGGGCTTTGGCAACACGCGGGTCGTGTCGTCGTCCTCACTCTCGGGCGCCGAGCTCCGTCTTCACTCGGAGGTCCGCCAGACGCTCGGCGAAATCGCCCCGGAGGACGTGCCCGAGGCAAGACGCCAGGCTCGGCGGATCGAGGCCACCGCCACCGAGCTCGTCGTTTCGGACGACGCGACCTGGCGCTGGGAGCTCGACGAGCACGAGCGGCGTGCCAGGATCGCCCGCCTCGTCGCGGCCTACGACGAGGGAATCTCCTTTGCGCGCGAGGACGACTTCGGTCCGCTGATCGCCAAGGCCATGTTCCTCGAATCGGTATTCGAGCACGAGGCCGCGCTTGCGGCCTATGACGAACTGGTCGACCGCTCGCCCTCGTCCTGGGCGCACTTCAGGCGCGCGGCTGTCCGGCTGGCGCTCGGGCGCCGCGCCGATGCGATCGACGATCTCCAGGCGTCCTACGACCTCGAACCGCTCAACGGCACCGCGTTCTCGCTGGCGAGGGAGATGGCCTACGCGGGGCGCGTCGACGAGGCGCTCGAGTTTCTCGACGGCCTGCCGATCCGCGAGGAGGATCGGATCAGCTATGCCGACACGCGGGCGACCGTTGCCGGCCTCGCGGGCGACACCGGCGCAGCGCTGTCGCTGCTCGCCGAAGAAGTTGCCGGCAAGCCGGAGAGTTCGCAGCTCCTCAACATGGGCTGCTGGTTCCGCGGCCTGTTCAACGTGGATGTCGAGAACGCGATTCGCGGGTGCACGCTGGCGGTCGAGCGCGCCGAACAGCCGATGGCTGCTCTCGACAGCCGGGCGATGGTACAGTTCCGGCTCGGCAACTACGACGCGGCGCTGGCCGATCTCGACACGGTGCTGCGGCTAGCCCCCGAAGTGGCCGAATCGCGCTACCTGCGCGGCGTGGTCCGGCTCAGGAAAGGCGACCCGGCGGGGCGGCAGGACATCGAGACCGCCCTTCGCATGGCGCCGCAGCTGGCCGAATTCTACGCCCGCCACGGGGTGACGCCGGGGGCATGAAGCGGCCGCGGAGCTAGATCAGCCCTTTCGACCGCAGCGAGACGTGGCCCTCGCGGCCGACGATCACGTGGTCGTGGACCGTGATACCGAGGTGGCGGCCGGCTTCCACGATCCGCTGGGTGATCTGGATGTCGGCGCGGCTCGGCTCCGGGTTGCCGCTCGGGTGGTTGTGCACGAGGATCAGCGCGCTGGCGCCGATGTCGAGGCCCCTGCGGATCACTTCGCGCGGGTGGATCGCCGCCTCGTCGATGGTGCCGTCGCCGACATGGTGGTCGAGGATAAGCCGGTTGCGCGTGTCGAGGTAGAGCACGCGCACCCGCTCCACCGTCAGGTTGGCCATGTCGATCGCGAGGTAGTCGAGCAGCGCCTGCCAGCTGCCGAGTACGGGCTTTAGCTGCACCTCGTTGCGCTTCATGCGCCTGGCGGCGAGCGGGACGATCTTGAGTGCGCCGACACTTGCCTCGCTCACACCCTTGATCTGGCGCAGCGCTGCGGGCTCCGCCTCGAGCACGCCGGCGAGCGATCCGAACCGTGCCAGAAGCTGCTTGGCCAGCGGCTTGGTGTCGCCGCGCGCGTGCGCACCGAACAACAGGTATTCCAGGATCTCGTAATCGGCGAGCGCTTCGCTGCCGCCTTCGAGCAGACGCCGGCGCAGTCGTGCGCGATGGCCGGCGCCATCGCTTTTTCCGGCCGTTGCAGGACCTTCCTCAACCAAGTGCGCCCCCCGCGCCGCCAGCCTGACGCATTGCCTTTGCCGGACTTCGCGCGCAAGTGTGCCCGCGATGGCGTCGCATCCCGATCAGGACGTGCCCCCCCGGCGGACGGGCCTGCGCATCGGGGCGTGGGTTGCCCTGGTGGCTTTGTTAGTACTCGCGCTCGGGCTCGTGATCCTGTGGCTCAATCGCGAGGAGATCGCTGACAATTTCATTTCCGCAGAGCTCGCAAAACGGGGGATTCCAGCGAGTTATGAGGTGGAGTCGATCGGCGGCCGGCAGCAGGTGCTGAGCAACCTCGTGGTCGGCGATCCCGACCACCCGGACTTCACCGCCGAGCGGGTCGAGGTTTTCATCCGATACGGATTCGGTTTCCCGGAAGTCGCGGAGATACGCCTGCTGCGCCCGCGCCTCTTTGGTTCCTATCGTGACGACCAGCTGAGTTTCGGGGCGCTCGATCCGCTGATCTTTACCGGCGAGGAATCGCCGTTCGAATTTCCCGACATGCGGTTGCGGGTCGTCGACGGCCGCGGCCGGCTCGACAGCGACCACGGAGCGATCGGGTTCAAGCTCGCCGGCAGCGGGCACCTGCGCGGCGGCTTCGCCGGCGAGCTCGCGGCGGTGGCCCCCGAGCTGGCCGGTTTCGGATGTGAGGCTCGGCGGACCTCGCTCTACGGCCGGGTGAGCGTCGACAACGCCCGGCCCGCCTTCAATGGGCCGCTGCGGATCGCCGGTCTTTCCTGCCCCGACACGGGCATAGCCATCGAGGGGGCGGCCGTTCAGATCGACGGTCGCGCCGACCAGCGGCTCGTGGGCCTCGAAGGTGAAGCCGAGGTCCGCACCGGCGCGCTCGCATTCGGGAATGCGCGGCTGGCATCGGTGGCCGGCACGTTCCGTGCCAGCTGGCGCGACGGCGCGCTGACCGGGAGCTACCGGGGCGAAGGGACAGGTCTCGCCGCGTCTCAGGCGGCGATCGCGCGGATCGCCCTCGACGGCGCGGTCCGGACGCGCAACGGCTTCGAGCGGGCCGAGGTCGATGCCCGGATCGACGGCCGCGGCGTTCGCCCCGGGCCGGCCATCGACGGCGCACTGGCCGATGCGTCGCGGGCGGCCGGAGAGACACTGTTCGCTCCGATCCTCGAGCGGATCCGGCGCCAGCTCGCGGCGGAAGGCCGCGCCAGCCGGCTCATCGCGGAGGCCACGCTGCGCGTGGGCGAGGGCCGCGCGACCGTGTTCGTACCGCAAGCGACCTGGCGCGGCGGCAGCGGCGCCACGCTGCTCTCGCTCACCCGGGCGCAGTTCGCTGCGAGCGGGCCTGCCGCGCCACGGTTCTCCGGCAGCTTCGCCACGGGCGGGGAGGGGCTTCCACGCATCAGCGGACGGGTCGACCCGCGGCCCGACGGGGGGCTCGAGGCTGCGATCCGCATGGCGCCCTACGAGGCCGGCGACGCGAGCCTCGCCTTGCCCGAACTGGTGGCCGTCCAGCGCCGGACCGGCGAGTTCGGCTTCACCGGCAGTGCGCGCCTGAGTGGAGCCTTGCCCGGCGGCCGCGCCGACCGGCTCGTCGTGCCCCTGAGCGGCAACTGGTCGCAGTCCGCAGGTCTCGCGCTGTGGACCGCTTGCACCGAGTTGAGCTTCGACCGGCTCGAGCTTGCCAATCTCGCGCTCGAATGGCGCGATCTGACGCTGTGCCCGCCGCGCAGCGGGGCGATCCTGCGCTACGACGCCCGCGGCCTGCGGATCGCCGCCGGCGCGTCGTCGCTCGACGTCAGCGGGAAGCTCGGTGAAACGCCGGTCGCGATCCGCAGCGGGCCTATCGGTTTCGCCTACCCCGGCGTTGTGACGGCGCAGCATCTTGCAGTTACGCTCGGGCCCCGCGACACGGCCAGCACGTTCGCGGTCGAGGAGTTCAACGCGCGGATGGGCGAGGGGTTCGAGGGCCGGTTTGCCGGCACCGACGTCCGGCTTGCCGCGGTCCCGCTCGACGTGCTCGGCGCAAGGGGGACGTGGCGCTACGCCGACGGTCGGCTGCTGCTCAGTGACGGCGAGTTCCGCCTCGCCGACCGGACCGACCCCGCCCGGTTCCGGCCCCTGGTCTCGACTGGCGCCTCGCTCACGCTCGAGGACAACCAAATTTCTGCACGGGCGCTGCTGCGCGAGCCGCGCAGCGGGCGGGAGGTGACCCGGGTCGAACTGCTGCACGATCTCGCCACGGGCCGTGGCCATGCCGATCTCGCGGTCGAGGGCCTCGTGTTCGACGACCGGCTCCAGCCCGAGGCATTGTCCGAACTGGCCTTTGGCGTGATCGCCAACGCGCGGGGCAAGATTACAGGCAGCGGGCGCATTGACTGGACCGAGGAAACGGTGACCAGCAGCGGTCGTTTCTCGTCCGACTCGCTCGACTTCGCCGCCGCCTTCGGCCCGGTGCAGGGCGCCTCCGGCACGATCGAGTTCAGCGACTTGCTCGGGCTCACCACCGCCCCCGACCAGCGGCTGCGCGTTCGCTCGCTCAACCCGGGTGTCGAGGTGACCGAAGGCGAGGTGACGATCGCGCTCGACAACGGCGAGGTACTGGCGCTGGCCGGCCGCTGGCCGTTCCTCGGCGGGACGCTGACGCTGCAGCCGGTCGAGTTGAACATCGGCGCGAGCGAGGAGCGGCGCTATGTCCTCGAGGTCGTCGGCGTCGATGCGGGCCGCTTCGTCGAGTACATGGAGCTCGAGAACATGAGCGCCACCGGCACGTTCGACGGAACCGTGCCGCTGGTGTTCGACGAAATCGGGAACGGGCGCGTGACTGGGGGGCTGCTGATTTCGCGACCGCCGGGCGGAAATGTCTCGTACGTCGGCCAGCTGACTTACGAAGACCTCGGCGCGATCGCCAATTTCGCCTTCGATGCGCTGCGCTCGCTCGACTACCGGCAGATGCGGGTCATGCTCGAGGGTGATCTGACCGGAGAGATCGTCACCCGCGTGCGGATCGACGGGGTCAGCCAGGGGGCGACCGCGGAGAAGAATTTCCTCACGCGCCGGATCGCCGCGCTGCCGATTCGCGTCGACGTGAACGTCCGCGCCCCGTTCTATTCGCTGCTCGGCTCGATCAAGGCGCTCTACGACCCCTCGGCTATCCGCGATCCGCGCGAGCTCGGCTTGATCGACGAGCAGGGCAACGTGCTCCGCCGCGAGACCGAGGGCCCGCCGCCCGAGCCCGTCGCTCCCGAAGACCTGATCCCCGCTGAACCCGTTATTCAGCGCCGCGAAAGCGAGGAAACGCCATGACGAGTGCCGATTTGACCAAGCCTGCGCGGCGTGCGCATATGTCCCGGATGGGCAGGCGCAGGGCGTTCGCAGGGGTGATGGTAGCGCTGGGTTCGACCCTCGCCGGCGGGTGCGTGACAGTCAACGCACCGGCCGAGCCGATCGTGATCGAGCTCAATGTCAACATCACGCAGGAAGTGATTTATCGGCTTGCAGACGACGTTCGCCAGAACATCGAACAGAACCCGGAGATCTTTTGAGATGGCCATGCACCGCACCTTTTCCCGGACCCTGCTCGGCGGTCTCGTGATGGCGGCGCTCGCGCTGCCGGTGCCAGCGATGGCCCAGCGCGACCCGGCCTACCAGGCGGCCCGTGCCGCTGGCCAGATCGGCGAGAAGACCGACGGCTATCTCGGCGTCGTCGGCAACCAGCCGCCCGAGATCGGCCGGATCGCCAGCGACATCAATATCCGCCGGCGCGAGAACTACGCCCAGAAGGCGCAGGAGCAGGGTGTCACCCTGCAGGAATACGCTATCGCCCAGGGCTGCATCCTGATCTCGCGCACCGCGCCCGGAGAGAAGTACCAGGCGCCCGACGGCAGCTGGCAGACGCGCGGCTCCGGTCCGCCCCAGCTCGACCCGCGCTGCCCGCGGGCCTGACCTCGCCGGTCCGGCCCTGCCGGGCCGCGTGCTCAGTCCTTCCCCAGGGCGCTGCGGCGCACCCGGTTGACTTGCCTGGGCCTCGTCCGTAAGGGCGGCGGCATCGCCGGCCGGGCACCCCTCGGCCGCGCGTTCGCGCAACCTTCGTTCTTGCCGCTTCTGACAGGAAGACTCAGACCCCCGTGGCGACGCCCCGCGAACCCGGATTGCAGGAAGACCCGGCCATCGATTCGCTCGAGGACCGGATCGCGGCTGCGCGCGCGGCGGAGGATGCACGCCAGGCGAAGGAGCGCCCGGCCGCCGCGGGCGAGCCGGCGCGCGCGACGCAGGTGATCTCGACCATGGTCGGCTACCCGCTGGGTGGGATCGTGGTCGGGTTCCTGTTCGACAACCTGTTCAACACGCTGCCGTGGATCACCATCGTCCTGATGTTCCTCGCCTTTATCGGCGGGTGTCTCCACGCCATGCGCCTCGTCAAGAACCGCGCCAACTAGCGCGCCAGCCCAGGGACCGGAAAGCAAGTGGCCGCAGCCGCCAAGATTGACCCGATGCACCAGTTTGCAATCGCCCCTATCGCGGGCGAGGAACTGGTCGCGAGCCCGTTCATGTTCACCAACTCGGCGCTGTGGATGCTGATCGTCACCGCGGCGATCGTAGTGTTCATGTGGGGCGGCACCCGGCGTCAGCTGGTTCCGGGGCGGTGGCAGGCGGCAGTCGAGGTCGTGACCGGGTTCGTCGGCAACATCACCCGCCAGAACATCGGGCCGGAGGGCCGCGCGTTCCTACCGTGGGTGTTCACCGCATTCATGTTCATCCTGTTCTCGAACTGGATCGGTGCGCTGCCGCTGGCGATCGTCGGCCCGCACCCGTTCACGGTGACGAGCCAGTTCACGGTCACCGGCGTGCTCTCGCTGACCAGCTTTGCGATTGTCCTCGCCGTCGGCTTCTGGAAGCACGGGCTGCACTTCTTCTCGCTGTTCGTGCCCCACGGCACGCCGTTCATTCTCAAGATCCTGATCGCGCCGATCGAGTTCATCTCGTTCCTCGTGCGGCCGTTCAGCCTCGGGCTGCGGCCATTCGTGGCGATGTTTGCCGGGCACATCCTGCTCGAGGTATTCGGCAACTTCGTCGTGCAGGGCCTCAATGCCGGGATCGACGGCAGCCCGCTCGGCTGGGCGATCGCCGTGCTGTGCTTCATGTTCGTGATCGGGGTCAACGCGCTCGAGCTGCTGGTCGGCGCGATCCAGGCCTTCGTGTTCGCTCTCCTGACCGCGCTTTACATCAAGGATGCGGTCCACCTTCACTGATTTCTCAACGCTTTTTCTAACGGAGTAATGTCATGGAACTCGCTTCTGCCCAGGTCATCGGCGCCGGTCTCGCGGCGATTGGCGTCGGCGCCGCTGCTGCGGGCGTCGGTTACGTGTTCGGTTCGTTCCTGCAGGGTGCGCTGCGGAACCCGTCGGCTGCCGGCGGCCAGACCGCGACGATGTACATCGGCTTCGCCGCGGCCGAGCTGCTCGGCCTGATGGCGTTCGCCGTCGCGATGATCATCCTCTACGCCCGCTGATCTCTCTCGCCCCGGGGCGTCAGGCGCCGGGGCGGCACCGATGCGGACAAGGGTCCTGAAATGCCTCAATTAAGCCAGCTTGCCCTGGTCTATCAGTCGCAGTGGTTCTGGTTGCTGCTGGTGCTGGTGACGCTCTACTTCGTCGTCGGCCGCGGCATCGTGTCGAAGGTCGAATCGACCGTCGATGCGCGCGACAAGCAGATCGCCAGCGACCTCGCCACGGCCGAACGGCTTCAGGCCGAAGCGGCCCGGTCCGAGGAAGCCTGGCGTGAGCAGATGAACGCTGCCCACGCCGAGGGGCAGGCGCGTGCCGCCGAAGCGAAGGCGAAGGCCATGCGCGAAGCCGAACAGCGGATCGCCAAGGCCGACCAGGAGATCGCGGCGAAGACCGAGGCGGCCGGTGCCGCTCTCGCCGAAGCGCGCAACAGCGCGCTCGCCGAGATCGAGAGCGTGGCCGTCGAGGCCGCGCAGGAGATCGTCGCCAAGCTGACCGGCGCCAAGGTGACCGCCAAGGCCGCCCGCGACGCCGTGACCGGAGCCATGAGCCGTGCTTGAGTATCTCGCCGCCGCAACCGCCGAACACGCCGCTGCGTCGGGCGGTGAAGAGCATCACGCCGAAGCCGTCGTCGCGGGCATTTCGTTCCTGACGCCGGGCTTCTTCGTCGCGGCTGCGATGCTGATCGTGTTCGCGATCATGCTCAAGGCCAGGGTGCCGTCGTTGATCGCCAAGGCGCTCGACAGCCGGATCGACGGCATCCGCCAGCAGCTCGACGAGGCCGCCAAGCTGCGCGCCGAGGCCGAGGCGCTGCGCGACGAATACGTCCGCAAGGGCAAGCAAGCCGCGGCCGAGATCAAGGCGATGAAGGAAGCGGCCGAGCATCAGGCGGCCGAGATCGTCGAGAAGGCCAAGCGCGACAGCGAGGCCTTGATCGCCCGCCGCAGGGCCATGGCCGAGGAGAAGATCGCTGCCGCCGAGCGCGCCGCGATCGAGGAAGTCCGTACACGCGCCGCGCAGGCCGCCACCACGGCAGCAGCGGAGCTGATTGCCAGGAAGCACGACGCCGACGCCGACCGCAAGCTGGTCGACGAGGCGATATCCGGCCTCTGATCATGACGACACCGCAACGCCGGGCCGGCGAATGCCTGCCCGGCGTCGAGCGGTTCCTTTCCAGGAAAAGCTAGAACGAGTCCTTCGCGGCCCTGAGCTTCGCGAAGGTCTCGACCGGATCGGCGCCGCCCCAACGGTCGCGTAGGCTCTCCGAGTCTGCGCGCAGGAACGGGTTCGTCGCGAGCTCGCGTTCGAGCGACATGGGCACCGTCGGCTCTCCGCGCGAACGGCGCTCATCGACTTCGCGGGCATAGGACTGCAGCTCGATGTTGTCGGGATCGGCGTGAAGCGCGAAGCGCGCATTGGACTGGGTGTACTCGTGTGCGCAGTAGAGCGTCGTCTCCGGCGGCAGCGCCTTGAGGCGTGAGAGGCTGGCCCAGAACTGGGGCGGGGTTCCCTCGAACATCCGTCCGCAACCGAGCGCGAACAGCGAATCGCCGACGAACGCGATCCTGGCCTCGCGCAGGTGGTAGGCTACGTGGCCAAGGGTGTGGCCGCCGACGTCGATCACCTCGGCCGTCCATTCGCCGAGCTGCACCCGGTCCCCGTGGGCGACGGTCCGGTCCACTCCGGCGATCTTCGGTGCGTCGATGACCGGTGCGGTGATCGTGCAGCCGGTCGCGGCCTTGATTGCCGCGTTGCCGCCGGCATGGTCGGGATGCCAGTGCGTGTTCCAGATCTGCGTGATCCGCCACATCCGCTTCTCCGCCTCGCGGAGATAGGCCTCGGCGTCGGGCGTATCGATGCAGGCCGTTTCGCCGCTCGCCGGGTCGTGCAGCAGGAAACCGTAATTGTCGCTCAGACAGGGGAACTGGTGGACTTCGATGCTCAAGAGTTCCTCCCGCGCGGATGCCGCGGCACGCCGGCCGGCATCTCGATCCAGTGGTGCTTGCTCTGCTCGTAGACCGAGCGTGCCGGCAGCGGGAACGCCGGGTCGGCAAGGGTGCCGACGGTGACCCCGACGATCGCCGGATACTTGCTTGCCCGCGCATAGACCGTGCTGCCGCATGTTGGACAGAAACCCGAGGTGAACGCATTCGCCTCATCGGTCAGCCGCGTGTACTCGCGCGCCTCGCCCGCAATCGTGACACTGTCCGCCGGATAATAGGCGATCTCGCCGAACGGTGAACCGCTGCGCCGCTGGCAGTCGAGGCAGTGGCACAACACGATCATCGGCTCGACACCGTCGGCGACATCCGCCGTGAGGCTCCCGCACTGGCACCGGGCTCGCATGGCCGAAATCTAGAAACCTCGCGTCGAATAGGAAAGGCCCGCCCGCTCGGATGAGCGGACGGGCCTTCAGCCTTGTCGTCATGCCGGCGAGCCGGAAGCTCGTTCGGCAAGCCCGCGCCTTGGCAGCACGCGGTCCCGGCTTTCGCCGGGACGACGCTTACTGCTTCTTCAGCGCTTCGCCGAGGATGTCGCCGAGCGAGGCGCCCGAGTCCGACGAGCCGTACTGCTCGACGGCGGCCTTCTCTTCGGCGATCTGGCGCGCCTTGATCGAGAAGTTGGGCTTCTTCGAGCGGTCGAAGCCGATCACCATCGCGTCGACCTTCTGCCCGACCTGGAAGCGGTCCGGACGCTGCTCGTCGCGGTCGCGGCCGAGGTCCGAGCGCTTGATGAAGCCGGTCGCACCATCGTCGCCGGCCTGGACCTCGAGCCCGCCGTCGCGGACCTCGAGCACCGTGACGGTGACGATGTCGTTCTTGCGCAGGCTGCCCGCGGCTGCGGCGCCGGCCGCCGGAGCGCCCTTCTCGAGCTGCTTCATGCCGAGGCTGATGCGCTCCTTCTCGACGTCGACGTCCAGCACGATCGCCTTGACCTGCTCGCCCTTGCGGTGAAGCGCCAGCGCGTCCTCGCCCGAGATGCCCCAGGCGATGTCCGACATGTGGACCATGCCGTCGACGTCGCCGGGCAGGCCGATGAACAGGCCGAACTCGGTCGCGTTCTTGACCTCGCCCTCGACCACGGTGCCGACCGGGTGCTTCTCGGCGAATTCTTCCCACGGGTTGCGCTGGGCCTGCTTGAGACCGAGCGAGATGCGGCGCTTGTCGCTGTCGACCTCGAGCACCATCACGTCGACCTCCTGCGAGGTCGAGACGATCTTGCCCGGGTGCACGTTCTTCTTGGTCCAGCTCATCTCGGAGACGTGGACCAGGCCCTCGATGCCCGGCTCGAGCTCGACGAAGGCGCCGTACTCGGTGATGTTGGTGACGGTGCCGCGGACCTTGGCGCCGACCGGATACTTGGCGGCCACGCCTTCCCACGGATCGCTCTCGAGCTGCTTCATGCCGAGGCTGATGCGCTGCGTGTCGGCGTTGATGCGGATGATCTGCACCTTCACCACGTCGCCGATGTTGATCACCTCGGACGGGTGGTTGACGCGCTTGTAGCTCATGTCGGTGACGTGGAGCAGGCCGTCGATGCCGCCGAGGTCGACGAACGCACCGTAGTCGGTGATGTTCTTCACCACGCCGTCGATCACCTGGCCCTCGGCCAGCTTGTCGATCAGCTCGCTGCGCTGCTCGGCGCGCGTCTCTTCGAGGACCGCGCGGCGCGAGACGACGATGTTGCCGCGGCGGCGGTCCATCTTCAGGATCTGGAACGGCTGCGGCATGTCCATCAGCGGGGTCACGTCGCGGACCGGGCGGATGTCGACCTGCGAGCCGGGGAGGAATGCCACGGCGCCATCGAGGTCGACGGTGAAGCCGCCCTTGACGCGGCCGAAGATGCGGCCCTCGACGCGCTTGCCCTCGCCGAATTCGGCTTCGAGCTTGTCCCACGCAGCCTCGCGGCGGGCACGGTCGCGGCTCAGCATCGCCTCGCCCTCGGCGTTCTCGACGCGGTCTACGAACACTTCGACCTCGTCGCCGACGTTCAGCGTGCCTTCCTCATCGCCGCGGGCGAATTCGCGCAGCGGAATGCGGCCTTCGCTCTTGAGGCCGACGTCGATCAGCGCGACGCCGTTTTCGATCGCGGTGACGGTGCCCTTGACGACGCGGCCTTCGAAGCCGCCCTCGGCGCCACGGAGCTGTTCATCGAGGAGTTTCGCGAAATCTTCGCGCGTGGGGTTGGCAGTGGAAGCCATAAAGGTGAGGTTCCTGATCTAACGTTTTCCGGCCAGGCGGTTGTCTCCGCCGGTCTTTGTGGCCGAACCGCCCGCGAGGCCCCATGCCGGCGCAGGCATCCTCCCGGATCGTGCCGGAACGAGAGCGGAAATGGGCTGCAGCAGCGGTGAAACCGCCCGAAGCGTGCCGGACCTGCTTGAAGCAATCGCCCTCGACCCGGGCCTCGGCCCGATCGAACGGGCGCGCGCCTAGGGGAAAAGGGCACGGAAAGCAAGCGAAAGCCGATCCGCGGCGTGGCCAGGGCGCCGTCATCGAAGCCCTAGTCGGAGTTGGACGAGGGCCCCCTGGCCTTTCCCTCCACCGCTGCAATCGCCGCCGCGATCGCATCGTCGGGCCCCATCTCCGAGGTATCGAGCACCACCGCGTCCTCTGCCGCGCGCAGCGGGGCCTCGGCCCGCGTGCGGTCGCGCTCGTCGCGCCGGCGCAGGTCGGCCTCGATCTCGGCGAGCGTATGGCTTTCGCCGCGCGCCTGCATCTCCCTCCACCGGCGCAGGGCGCGCGCCTCGAGGCCGGCGGTGACGAAGAGCTTCACGTCGGCATCGGGTGCGATCACCGTGCCGATGTCGCGCCCGTCGAGCACCGCGCCGCCGGGCTGAGTCGCGAAGCTGCGCTGCCGTTCGTAGAGCGCCTCGCGTACCGAAGGGTGGACCGAGACCTGGCTGGCGAGCCCGCCGGTTGCCTCGCTGCGCAGCTCGGGATCGGACAGCAGGGCGTCGGGAAAGCTGCACGCGGCAAGCGCGTCGCCGGGATCGTCGGGGTCGCCGCCGTCGAGGAACACCTGCCGCCCGACCGCGCGGTAGAGCAGTCCGGTGTCGAGATGCGGCAGTCCGAAATGCGCGGCCAGCGCGCGGGCGATCGTGCCCTTGCCCGAGGCGGTCGGTCCGTCGACGGCGATGATCATCGCCGCGCTCTAGTCGGCGTTGGCGGTATTGAGAACCTCGATCTTGCAGTCTATCTCGCCTGCGCGGGCGGCGACGTCCCCCGTGCTCCTCACGAGCCTTCAAGACCGGGACGGCCCGGCAGCTCGTCCGTGAAGGAGGCTGCTCTTGGCTTGGATTGTTCTGGTCGTCGCCGGTGTCCTGGAGGTCGTCTGGGCCTACTACATGAAGCTGTCCGACGGCTTCTCGCGCCCCTTGCCCACCGTTGCCACCTTTGCGGCGATGTTTCTCAGTTTCGGGCTGCTCGCCTACGCGATGAAGTCGCTGCCGCTCGGAACCTCTTACATGGTCTGGACCGGGATCGGCGCGGTCGGCGCGTTTCTCGTCGGCATCGTCGTGCTCGGCGAGGCGGTGACGCTCGTGCGCATCCTCGCTGCCGCGCTGATCGTCGCCGGGCTGGTGCTGATGAAGGTCTCGACGCCAGGCTAGGCCGGGAGCGAGGCTGTCGCCCCATCGAGCAGCGTTTCGAACTGCGGGAAGCTCGTCGCGATCGGCCGCGTGTCGTCGACCTCGACGCCGCTGCGGCTGGCGAGGCCGGCGACTGCCATCGACATCGCGATGCGGTGATCGAGATGCGTCGCGACCGGGCCGCCTCCCGAGAGCGGCTCGCCGCCGGTGCCGTCGATGACGAGGCCATCCTCGCGCTCCTCGACACGCGTGCCGGCGAGGCGCAGTGCTTCGGCCATGACCGCGAGGCGGTCGCTTTCCTTGACCCGCAGCTCGTCGAGCCCGCTGGTTGCCGTCCGGCCCCCGGCAAGTGCGGCGGCGACGAACAGCACCGGGAACTCGTCGATCATGCTCGGCGCAACCGCCGGGTCGACCTCGATGCCGGTCAGCGCCGAGTGGCGCACGCGCAGGTCCGCCACGGGTTCGCCGCCGACGTCCCGCCGGTCGAGCTCCTCGATCTGCCCGCCCATCTGCCGCAGCACGTCATAGAGCCCGGCGCGGGTCGGGTTCAGGCCGACGTTCTCGATCACGAGGTCGCTGCCAGGTACGACCAGCGCGGCAACGGCGAAGAAGGCGGCGGAGGAGGGGTCGCCCGGAACCTCGATGGTCTGCGGATGCAACTCGGCTTCGCCGCGAATGCGGATCACCCGCTCGCCGCTTGCTTCCTCGACCGACAGGTCGGCTCCGAAGCCACTGAGCATGCGCTCGGTGTGGTCGCGCGTCGGCACGGGCTCGATGACGGTGGTGATCCCCGCGGTGTTGAGCCCGGCAAGCAGGACCGCGCTCTTCACCTGCGCGCTCGCGACCGGGAGGCGGTAGGTGATCGGCACCGCCGGGCACAGCCCGCGCTCGGTCAGCGGCAGCGTGGTGCCGGAAAACTCGGCGCCCATCTGGCCGAGCGGCTCGGTCACGCGGCCCATCGGCCGCTTCGACAGGCTGGCATCGCCCACGAACTGTGCGGTGATCGGGTGGCTGGCGACGAGCCCCATCAGCAGCCGCGTCGAGGTGCCCGAGTTGCCCATGTCGAGCGGGACCTCGGGCTGCAGCAACCCGCCGACGCCGACGCCGAGAATCGACCAGGTGCCCTCGGCCTCGCGCTCGATCGTCGCGCCCATCGCCCGCAGTGCGGCAGCGGTCGCCATCACGTCCTCGCCCTCGAGCAGCCCGGTGACCCGCGTTTCGCCCACCGCCAGCGCGCCGAACATCAGCGAGCGGTGGCTGATCGACTTGTCGCCGGGCACGCGAATCCGCCCCTTCAGGGGACCACCGGGGAGGAATCGGCGCGGGCGAGGGGGGGCTGTCTCGGTCAAAGCGGCGGGCTTTTGACAGCGCCGGGGGGCTGTGGCAAGGCGCGCGCGCTCTTGATTCCGGCCCTTGATTGCGCTTGAGGCCGCACCCATCAAGTTTCCACCAATTCTGCCCCGCCGCGCGGCGGCTCAAAGAGGACATATCCATGGTCAAGCCAGAATGGGGCGCGAAGCGTACCTGCCCCAAGTGCGGTGAGCGGTTCTACGACCTCGGCAAGGACGAGCCGGTCGTGTGCATCGAGTGCGGCAACCAGTGGTATCCGGAGCCGGTGCTCAAATCGAAGCAGCCGATTCCGTTCGAGGAAGTCCAGAAGGAGAAGGAGCCTGAAGAGGCTGATGCCGATCTGGCCGCCGACGAGCTGGACGAGGATCTCGAGAACATCGACGAGGGCGAGGATTCGCCGGACAACGACGTCGATCTCGGCGGCGACGACGATCTCGGCGAGATCGGCACGGGCGACGACGAGGACGAGGACAACTGATCGTCATCCCGGCGAAAGCCGGGGCCGCAAGCCGCGGGCGTGCCGCTTGCGGCCCGAGGTCCCGGCTTCGGCCGGGACGACAGGGGGGGCAATAAAGGTGCTTGCGATTTCGAGGTTCCGCCCATAAAGGGCGGCCCTCACGCGCCTCCCAGGGCGCGAACAGGAATGGAACGGGGCCGTAGCTCAGCTGGGAGAGCGCTACAATGGCATTGTAGAGGTCAGGGGTTCGATCCCCCTCGGCTCCACCATTCAAATGAATTTGAAGTGAAATCTCCGCGCATCCCGCGGAATCGAGTGCCGAATCGCACGCTGGCCGACGAGGTTTCGTCCGCCGGCGCTTTCGGCTTTTGGAGTAGGCGAGGCCCATGTTCGACACGCTGTCCGATCGCCTGACCGGGGTCTTTGACCGCTTGCGCGGGCGTGGGGCGCTGAACGAAAGCGACGTGCGCGAGGCGATGCGCGAGGTGCGCATCGCGCTGCTCGAAGCCGACGTCGCGCTGCCGGTCGCGCGCAGCTTCATCGACAAGGTCACCGAGAAGGCCGTCGGTCAGCAGGTGCTGCGCTCGGTCACTCCGGGCCAGCAGGTGGTCAAGATCGTCAACGACGAGCTCGTGGCGATGCTCGGCGGCGAGGATGCCGCGCCGCTGACGCTCGATGCGAAGCCGCCGGTGGTGATCATGCTGGTCGGCCTGCAGGGCTCGGGCAAGACCACGACGACCGCCAAGCTCGCCAGGCTGATTCGCGAAAAGCACGGCAAGAAGCCGATGATGGCCTCGCTCGACGTCGCCCGCCCGGCGGCGCAGGAGCAGCTCAAGGTGCTCGGCGAGCAGGTCGGCGTGTTGACCCTGCCGATCGTCCCGGACCAGCAGCCGGTCGACATCGCCCGCCGCGCGCTCGATTCGGCGCGCCTTCAGGCGGTCGACGTGCTGCTGCTCGACACCGCGGGCCGGCTCCACGTCGACGAAGCGCTGATGGCCGAGATGAAGGCCGTCGCCGGCGTCGCCTCGCCGACGGAAGTGCTGCTGGTGGTCGATTCGCTGACCGGCCAGGACGCGGTCAACGTCGCGCAGAGCTTTTCCGACGAGGTCCCGCTTACCGGCGTGATCCTGACCCGCATGGACGGCGACGCCCGCGGCGGTGCGGCGCTGTCGATGCGAGCGGTCACCGGCAAGCCGATCAAGTTCGCTGGCACCGGCGAGAAGCTCGACGCGATCGAGCCGTTCCATCCGGGCCGCGTCGCGGGCCGCATCCTCGGCATGGGCGACATCGTCTCGATCGTCGAGAAGGCCGCCCAGGTCATCCACGAGGAAGACGCCGAGCGGCAGGCCCAGCGCATGCTCAAGGGCCAGTTCGACCTCAACGACCTGAGGACCCAGCTGCGTCAGATGCAGCAGATGGGCGGGCTCGGCATGCTCGCCAACATGCTGCCGGGGATGAAGAAGGCCAAGCAGGCGATGGCCGCGAGCGGAGTCGACGACAAGGTGCTGGTGCACATGGACGCGATCATCGGCTCGATGACCCCGAAGGAGCGCCAGCGGCCCGAGTTGATGAACGCCAAGCGCAAGAAGCGCGTCGCGGCGGGCTCCGGCACCGAGGTGCAGGACGTCAACAAGCTCCTCAAGATGCACCAGGAGATGGGCCGGGCGATGAAGCAGCTCAGGAAGATGGGCGGCTTCAAGGGCCTAGGCGCGCTGCTCGGCGGCGGCGGCGGGATGGGCGGCCTCGGCGGTCCCGCGGGCGGCCTGCCCGGGCTCGGCGGGCCCCCGGCGGGCGGCGCCCAGCTTCCGCCCGACCTGCAGAATTTTCTCAAGAAGAAATGAATTCAACGGATTGAATTGGAAAGGTAATCTATCATGGCAGTGCAAATCAGGCTTTCGCGCGGCGGCGCCAAGAAGCGTCCGTATTACCGCATCGTGGTGGCCGACAGCCGTTCGCCGCGTGACGGCCGCTATCTCGAGCAGATTGGCACCTACAACCCGCTGCTCGCAAAGGACGACGAGAACCGCGTGAAGCTCAACGAGGATCGCGCGCGTTACTGGCTCGGTGTCGGCGCGCAGGCGACCGACCGCGTCGCCCGCTTCCTCGATGCCGCGGGTATCAAGGAGCGCACGCCGAAGAACAACCCGAAGAAGGGCGAGCCGGGCGAGAAGGCCAAGGAGCGCGCCGAGGAGCGTGCCGCGAAGCTCGCCGAGGCCGAGGAAGCCGCCAAGGCTCCCGCGGAGGAGGAAGCCGTGACCGAGGAAGCGGCGACCGAGGAAGTCGCCGCCGAGGCTCCGGCTGAGGAGGCCGCGGCGGAAGAGGCTCCCGCCGAGGAAGCTCCGGCCGAGGGCGCCAACGAGGAAAAGATCGAGGGCTGATGAAGCCTCCCTCTCCCCGTCGGGGGAGAGGGTCGGGGAGAGGGGGCGGCCGCCACGGCGCCGGACCCGGCACTCCCCCTCTCCCAACCCTCTCCCCTGTTGGGGAGAGGGCCGTCGTGCTCGCGGCCATCACGGGGGCGCACGGCGTGACGGGCGAGGTTCGGCTCAAGCTGTTCGGTGAGGGCGTCGAGGCACTCGCCGTGCACAAGACCTTCAATGGCGGCACGCTGACGCTCGCGAAGCTGCGCGACGACGGCAAGGGCGGGGCGATCGCCCGCTTTGCCGAGATCGCCGACCGCACAGCCGCCGAAAAGCTGCGCGGGACCGCGCTCACCGTTCCGCGTTCCGCGCTGCCGCCGCTCGAAGAGGGCGAATACTACCACGTCGACCTGATCGGCCTCGCCGCCGTCTCCGACGCGGGCGAGACCCTGGGTACCGTGGTCGCGGTCGAGAACTTCGGCGCAGGCGACGTGCTCGAGATCGAGCGACCCGATGGCAGGCGCTTCATGGTGCCGATGCGCGTCGAGGCCGTACCCGAGTGGAACGAGGAGCGGCTCGTGGTGTCCCGCGAATTCGCCGATTGAGGCGAACCTGTGGACCCATGAGCAAGCGGTCTGTCGCTCGCGCCCGAGCCCTCAGCGGACGTCCCGCCAGCGCGACGGCGGCCGAGGCGGGCTAGCGCCTGAGCGGCGCGAGCTCCGCCAGGTAGTTGCGGATCGTGGTCGCGGCGACGCCGCCTTCGCCCATGGCGTGGCTGATCTGGTCGAGGCCCTTCACCACGTCGCCGGCGGCAAACAGCCCGGGCACGTTGGTCCGCTGGTGGGAGTCGACGACCAGGCAACCGTCGGCGCTGGTCATCGCGCCGGCGTCGGCTGCGAGATCTGAGCGGACGCGCGAGCCGAGTGCCGGATACACGCTGTCGAACGCGAGGCGCCCCTCGGCGGTGTCGAACGCGAGCCGGCCGTCCTCGATCGCGTAGCTCCCGCAGGGCCCGTCGATCAGCGCGATGCCGGCGGCCGCCAGCTCGGCCTCGGACGACGGCTCGAGATCGTGGCCGGCATCGGGCGCGACCAGGGCCAGGTCTGGCGTGTAGCCGCGCAGGAACAGCGCTTCCGAGGCACCGTGCTCGCCGCTGCCGATCACCGCGACGCGCTTGTCGGTGACCTCGTAGCCGTCGCAGATCGGGCAATAACGCAAGAGCCCGTTCGCCAGCGCTTCGGCGTGCAACGCGTCGTCGAGGCCGGCCGGGCGATTGTTGATCACGCCGGTCGCGAGCAGCACCGAGCGCGCGTGATAGTCGCGCCCCTCGGCCGAGACGGTGAAGCCGTCCTTGTCGCGCACGATCCGCGTCACGCGGGCGAGCTCGCGCTCCGCCCCGTAGCGCTCGGCCTGCACCAGCATACGGGCAAGCAGCTCCGTGCCCGAAATGCCGTCGGGAAAGCCGGCGTGGTTGTGAGTGCAGGGGATCAGCGCCGCGCGGCTGGTGCCGCAGTCGAACAGGCGGATCCGCAGGTGAAAACGGGCGAGATAGATCGCCGCGGTCAGGCCGGCCGGGCCGGCGCCGACGATGATGCAGTCTTCCAAGGCTCTCCCCCACGGCTGGGACGGTGCAGCGCTTCGGCTGCACCGCCCCAACGCTCGGGAAGCCGATCGGTCCCGGAGGCCGTCACGCGAGCGCCAGGAAAGCGACGCACTCGCAGGTCTCTGCGGTTGCCGCCGTTGCGGCCAGCCCCGGCTCGGGAGTCGCCAGCGCCATGACCGTGAACCACAGGGTCACCGTCAGCACGGTCGCGGCGAGCCCGCGCAGGCTCGCGCGTGCCGCCGGTGAAAGCGTCGGCGCGCGCGGGGTTGATGGTTGCCGCGAGGCAATGCGGCCAATCGGCCCATCATAAGCCGTGACGATAGCCTGCAGGCGTGTGGGGCGCGTCTTTCGCGCCTCGCGGACGCGTTCGAGCATCCGGCCAACGCCGCGGGTGAAGTTTTCGTGGACGTCGGTCCAGTCGCGGATGAACTGTGAGTCTTGCATGGCCGTTCCCCTTCTCAGGACGCCGCGTAAATGCGCGCTTCGGGCCGGAATGGCCAACAAAACGGTTGCTGCGACCCATAAGGCAGACTTATGCGAACAGGATGGACCGGCTTCCTCCGCTTTCGGCGATCCGCGCCTTCGAGGCTGCGGGCCGGCATGAGAACTTCTCGCGCGCGGCCGAGGAGCTCGGGATGACCCAGGCGGCGATCAGCTACCAGATCCGCCAGCTTGAGGACCGGGTGGGGCGCCCGTTGTTCGTGCGCGAGAAGGGCCGTGTGCGCCTGTCGGACAGCGGCCGGCGCCTGCTGCCGGCGCTGACGGCCGGTCTGGCGGGCATCGCCGATGCCTTCGCCGCCGTGCGCGAAGACGACAACGACGTCCTCGAAATCAACGCCGCGGTCTCGTTCGGAGGCACCTGGCTGAGCTCGCGGATCGGACGGTTCCAGCTGCGGTACCCCGACCTTGCCGTGCGCATCTCGATTTCCAACGAGCTCGTCGACTTCAACCGCGGTACGGTCGACGCCGCCTTGCGCGCCGGTCACGGCAGGTGGGATGGCCTGCGCGCCGACTTCCTGTTTCGTCAGCACTTCACCCCGATCTGCACGCCCGAGTTCCTCGAGGCCAACGCGATCGAGCAGCCCGAGGACCTGCTTCGGGTCGAGCGACTGGCGCCGAACGACTCGCTGTGGGCCGGGTGGTTCGCGAAAGTCGGCATCGATACGCCGCCGCCGCGACAGGGCGTCGTGCTCGACAGCCAGCTGCAGGAGGCGACGGCGATCCAGAACGGTTTCGGCGTCGCGATGATGACCCCGCTTTACTGGCGCGCCGAGCTCGACAGCGGGCGGCTGGTGCAGCCGTTCGAGACGCTCTATGTGCCCGGCATGCGGGGCTTCGGGCCGGGTTGGGCCAATGCCCAGTGGCTGGTCCATCCCGACGGGCGCGTCGGCGTGCGCAAGATCGAGCGCTTTCGCGAGTGGATTCACGAGGAGCTGGAAAAGGAACGCGAGCGGTCGCCCGCGGAGATATGGAAGCCGCTCGAATGACTTTCGCCGCGACCGTCCTGACCCTCTATCCCGAGATGTTCCCCGGCCCGCTCGGCGTGTCTCTGGCTGGGCGCGCGCTGGAAGAGGGCGCGTGGTCGCTCGAGACCGTGCAGATCCGCGACTTTGCGACCGACAAGCATCGCACGGTCGACGACACTCCCGCCGGCGGCGGGGCAGGGATGGTGCTCAAGGTCGACGTGCTCGCCGCAGCGATCGATCACGCCCGCGCCCTGCATCCCGAATGTCCGGTGCTGGCGATGACGCCCCGCGGCAAGCCGATCACCCAGGCGCGGATTCGCGAACTGGCGGCGGGCCCGGGGGTGACGATCCTGTGCGGCCGGTTCGAGGGTTTCGACGAGCGGATTTTCGAGGGGCGGGAGGTCGAGGAAGTCAGCCTCGCGGACATCGTCCTGTCGGGCGGAGAACCCGCCGCGCTGGCCGTTCTCGATGCTTGCATTCGCCTGCTTCCCGGCGTAATGGGCGCGCCTTCAAGCGGGACCGAGGAATCCTTCGAGGAAGGGCTGCTCGAGTATCCGCACTATACCCGACCTGTCGAATGGGAAGGGCGCACGATCCCTGAAGTGCTGCGATCGGGGGATCATGCGAAGATCGCCGCGTGGCGGAAACGCCGGGCGGAAGACGATACACGGTCACGCAGGCCGGACCTTTGGGAGCGCCACAGGGGCGCTCGGGACCAGTCTGCCTCTGGCGCGCAGCGCGAGGACTAGAGGAACCCGTCATGGGCCTGATCCAGGAGCTCGAAGCGGAAGCCATCGCCGCTCTCAGCCAGACCAAGAACATCCCCGAATTCCGCCCGGGCGACACCGTGCGCGTCGGCGTGCGCGTGGTCGAGGGTGAGCGCACCCGCATCCAGAACTACGAGGGTGTCTGCATCGCCCGCTCCAACCGCGGCATCAACAGCAATTTCACCGTTCGCAAGATGAGCTTCGGCGAGGGCGTCGAGCGCGTCTTCCCGCTCTACTCGCCGAACGTCGAAAGCATCGAGGTGGTCCGCCGCGGCGTCGTCCGCCGCGCCAAGCTCTATTACCTGCGCGGCCGCACCGGCAAGCGCGCCCGCATCGCCGAGCGCCGCGACACGGTCGGCCAGGAGGGCTGAGGGCCTCCGCCGGAACCAGGGGTTTCGAAAGGGCGCTCTGGCACCGGCCGGGGCGCCCTTTTTCATTCGGATCGATCGAGGACAGTCGCAATGGGTTATCGGGTTGCAGTCGTAGGAGCCACCGGGAACGTCGGGCGCGAAATGCTGGCGATTCTCGCCGAGCGCGAGTTTCCGATGGATGAGGTCGCGGCCGTGGCCAGTTCGCGCTCGCAGGGCGTCGAGGTCGAGATCGGCGATACCGGGCGCATGGTGAAGTGCCGCAATATCGAGCACTTCGATTTTGCCGGCTGGGACATCGCATTGTTCGCAGCGGGTTCGGGGCCGACCAAGGAGTACGCGCCCAAGGCGGCGGCGGCCGGCTGCGTGGTGATCGACAACTCGTCGCTCTACCGCATGGACCCCGACGTGCCGCTGATCGTGCCCGAGGTGAACCCCGACGCGATCGACCAGTACAGGAACCGCAACATCATCGCCAACCCGAACTGCTCGACCGCGCAGTTGGTCGTCGCGCTCAAGCCGCTGCACGACGCGGCCGGCATCAGGCGCGTGGTTGTCGCGACCTACCAGTCCGTCTCGGGCGCGGGGAAGGCCGGGATGGACGAGCTGTTCGAGCAGAGCCGCAACATCTTCGTCGGCGATCCGGTCGAACCGAAGAAGTTCACCAAGCAGATCGCCTTCAACGTGATCCCGCACATCGACGTCTTCCTCGACGACGGCTCGACCAAGGAAGAATGGAAGATGGTGGTCGAGACCAAGAAGATCCTCGACCCCAGGATCAAGGTCACCGCGACCTGCGTGCGCGTGCCGGTGTTCGTCGGTCACTCCGAGGCGATCAACATCGAGTTCGAGAACGAGATTTCGGCGCAGCAGGCGCAGGACATCCTGCGCGAGGCCCCGGGCGTCATGCTGATCGACAAGCGCGAGGACGGCGGGTACGTCACCCCGGTCGAAAGCGCGGGGGACTACGCGACGTTCATCAGCCGCGTGCGCGAGGATCCGACGGTAGAGAACGGCCTCAACCTGTGGTGCGTGAGCGACAACCTGCGCAAGGGCGCCGCGCTCAACGCGGTGCAGATCGCCGAACTGCTCGGCCGGCGGCACCTCAGGAAAGGCTGACCGTGCGGCGCGCCGCCCTCGTCGCTCTCGCGCTGACGCTGGCCGCATGCAATCGCTCGGACCCGCCGCCGCGGGCGGTGGCGACGGAAGACGCTGCGCCTTCCCCCAGTCCCGTAGCGACCGATGGCGTTGCGGGGCCGACCACGGCGAGCGAGGTCGCCCTTGCGCTCGATGCCGAGGGCCTGCGGTTCGTTGCCAACGACACCGGAAGCACGTCGTTGCTGGCGTTCGGCGCCCCGCGCGGCGAGGTCGAGCAGGCGATACAGCGCGCGACCGGCGGGACGCCGAGGCGCTCGACGGGAGAGGAATGCCCGGCCGGCCCCACTGAGTTCACTTCATTCGGCGAGCTGCAGCTTGCTTTTCAGGATGACCGCTGGATCGGCTGGGCACTCGGCGGCGCATTCCCCGCCACGACGATGGACGGGATCGGCATCGGCACTCCGCGCGCCCGGGTCGAACGAACGCGCGAGTTGACGATGGTCTCGGACAGCACGCTCGGCGATGAATTCGTGCTCGGGTCGGCGGACCAGGAAACCGCCATCGGCGGTATTTTCGGCGGCCCCGGTCCCAAGGATCGTATCGCGTACCTGTGGGCCGGCGTCGCCTGCAATTTCCGCTAGCGCGGCGCCCTAGTGTCCGGGCGGCTCGCTGGGGGCCTGCGGCACGCCGCTCCGGCGCATCAGCAGGACCAGCGGCACCGAGGCGAGGCTGAGCCACATCATCAGCCAGTAGTCGTCGACGTAGGCGACCATTGCCGCCTGCCGGGTTACCAGCGAGTCGAGCACGCCGAGCGCCGCCTGGCCGTACGGATTGAAGCGCTCGAGTGACGACAGGTCGACCGTTCCCGTGATCGCGGGGGTGATGTGCCCGGCGAGGTCGGCATGGCTGGTCTGCGTGTTGCGCGTCAGCAGGGTCATCATCACCGAAATGCCGGCCGAAGAACCGACCGAGCGCGTCAGGTTGAGCAGGCTCGAACCGTCCGTGCGAAGGTGCGGGGGCAGGGTGGCGAACGCGGTCGCCTGGAGCGGGATGAACACCAGCCCGATGCCGAGACCCTGGATCAGGCCCGACATGACGATGTGATAGCGGTCGACCTCGAGCGACCACCCGGCCATTTGCCACAGCGACCAGGCGCCGATCAGGAACCCGATCGAGACCATCCAGCGCGCGTCGACGCCCTTGCGCATCAGCACGCCCGAGAGCTGCATCGAAACCAGCACGCCGACGCCACGCGGCATCAACACCATGCCGGTATCGATAACGTCGTAGCCGAACAGGCCCTGAAGCATCGGCGGCAGCAGCGCCATCGTCGCAAACATGACCGCGCCGATGACGATCATGAACAGCAGCGCGATCACCAGGTTGACGTTGGCGAACAGCTGCCGGTCGAACAGCGGTTGCGGGGCAGTGACGAAATGGATCACCGCTGCCCAGGCAGCCGACAGCACGAGGAAGGCGTATATCCAGATTTCCACCGAGGCGAACCAGTCGAGCTGCGTGCCGCGGTCGAGCATGAGTTGCAGCGACGACAGGCAGATCGCGATCATCGCGAAGCCGAACAGGTCGAAACGGCGCTTTACCAGCGCGCGCGAGGGCAGTTCGGCGATCAGGATAGCGAGGCACAGCGCGCCGACGGGAATGTTGACGTAGAACACCCAGCGCCACGACCAGTTCTCGGTGATCCACCCCCCGAGCACGGGGCCGAGGATCGGTCCGACCATCACCCCCATGCCCCACAGCGCGATGATCGAGGGCTGCCGGCTCGGCTTCGTCGTGTCGAGCAGTGCGGCCTGGCTCAGCGGGGCGATGAACGCGCCGCCGACGCCCTGCAGCGCGCGGAAGATGACCATCTCCTCGAGGTTCTGCGCCATGCCGCAGAGCATCGAGGCGATCACGAACCCGCCGACCGACCAGATGAACAGCCGCCGAGAGCCGATCCTGTCGCTGAGCCAGCCGGTGATCGGCATCGCCACCGCCGAGGCGATGATGTAGCTCGTCAGGACCCAGCTGATCGTGTCCGGCGTGGCGCCGAGCGTCGACTGCATGTGCGGGATCGCGACGTTGGCGATCGTGATATCGAGCACCTGCAGCAGCGTCGCCGCCATCACGCCGACGATCAGCAGCAGGTGGTTCTCCACCGGCAGCTGGGCGACGTCCTCTATCGGCGCGGGCGCAGCCCGTCCGCCGCCCCGCGCGGGTCGCGCCGCGCTGGCCAAGCTACCGCCCCCGGCCGTCGGTGAAGACGGTGACGTCGCTCGACAGGCCGGCGATCAGCGGCCGCGGGCTCTTCTCGTCGATCGCGATCCGTACTGGCACTCGCTGCGTCACCTTGACCCAGTTGCCGGTGGCGTTCTGCGCCGGGAGGACCGAGAACTCCGAGCCCGTGCCCGCCCCGATCGAGGCGACGTGGCCCTTCAGCACCAGCCCGGGATAGGCGTCGACGCGGATCTCCGCCGGCTGGCCGACGCGCATCTCGGCGAGGTCGGTCTCCTTGAAGTTGGCTTCGACGTAGGTGCTCTCGTCGGCGACGATGGTCAGCATCGGCAGGCTGGTGACCGCCTGCTGGCCCAGCTGCAGCCGGTCGGACTGGGCGACGCGGCCCGAGATCGGCGCGCGGACCTCGGTGCGCCGCAGCGCCAGTTCGGCTTCGGCGCGGCGCGCGCGTGCGGCGGCGACCTGCGGGTTCACGCCCGGGACCGCGGGCCCCTCGGCCAGCCTGGCACGCGCCTCGCGTTGTTTGGCCTCGGCGAGTCGCAGCCTCTCGCGCGCTTCGGCCACGGCATGCTCAGCCGCCTCGAGGTCGGCCTTGGTGGTGAAACCGCGCTCCCACAGCGCCTGCTGCCGCTCGAGCGCTGCCTGGGTGAAGGCAATGTCCTCGCGTGCCGCGGCGATGTCGGCGCCGGTCAATTCGCTGGCGTTGGCCAGCGCTGTCACGTTGGCCTGCGCGGTGGCGATCGCGGCGTCGGCTTCGGCGATCTGCAGGCGATAGGGCTCGGGATCGACACGGAACAGCAGGTCGCCCGCCTTCACGACCTGGCCTTCGCGCACCGCGACTTCGACGATCTTGCCGACGATCTCGGCGCTGACCCCGACCTTGTCCTGCTTGAGGTAGGCGTTGTCGGTCGAGACCCGGCCCTGCAGGCTCTGCCAGTAGATCAGGCCGGCGACCAGCAGCACGATCGGCAGCGACAGCATCAGGGCAAGCCGAGCCCAACGCCGCTTGTCGGGCGCCGGCGCCGGCGCGGCGTCGACCGTTTCGGCGGCCGCTTCGGTCAGGGTGGCGTCGGCTTCAGCCATTGGCGGCCTTCTCCTGTTCGCGCTGTGCGGCGAGGTTGCTGCGGACTACGGTGAGCAGCCGCCTGAACTCTTCCCGCTCGGCCTCCGAGAGCCCGGCAAGGATTTCGTCGACGAGTCCCTCGAGCCGCTCGCGCAGGCGGGCGAGCTTCTGCCGGCTCTTGTCGGTCAGGTGGAGCCGGCGAGCGCGGCGATCGTTGGGGTCCGGGCGACGTTCGACGAGCCCGGCCTCCTCGAGCCGGTCGACCATGCGGCACAGCGTTATCGGTTCGACGTCGAGCTGATCGGCGTAGTACCCTTGGTTCTCGCCGGGCGTGCGCTGGAGCAACAGCAAGAGCCGCGCCTGTGGGCCGGTCACCCCGTCGGCCCGCACCCGCTCGTCGAATGCGCGTCGCGCCAGACGCGAATTGTCGGCAAGAAGATAGCCGATGTGCGACATCGCGCGCGCCCATATGTTAAGCGTGCTTAATAATCAACCCTTGCCACGCATGACGCGCGGGCCAATTCGAGGAGGCGAAAAGGAGGACAATCATGGCCGGCACGATGACCGGAGGATGCCAGTGCGGACGCGTGCGCTACACGGTGCAGGTGGCTGACGACGAGGCTTACCTGTGCCACTGCCGCATGTGTCAGCGCGCCACGGGCGGGGTGTCGATCGCCTTCAAGAACGTCGCGAGGGCCGACGTGACCTGGGAGCGCGAGCCTGACTGGTACCAATCCTCGCCCGTCGCGAAGCGACCGTTCTGCCGCGAGTGCGGCACCCCGCTCGGCTTCGCCTTCAACGCCAGCGACCGCATGGACCTGACTGTCGGATCGTTCGACGATCCGTCGGCGTTCTACCCGACCGCCAACTACGGCGTCGAAAGCAAGCACCCGGCCTGGGAGGACACCAGCCGATTGCCGAGCCACAAGGTCAACGAGACCGAGAGCGTGATCAAGCGCTGGGCCGAGGCCGGGCTCGAGGTGCCCGAGTGAGTTCGCCGCGGACGGAGCGGATCGCCTCGTTCGACGGCACCGGGCTGGCGGTGCACCGGAGGGGCGAGGGCCGCCCGGCGGTCCTGCTCCATGGCCTGTTCTCGAGCGCGGAGATGAACTGGATCCGCTTCGGCCATGCCGCGGCGCTCGCCGCGGCCGGGTTCGAGGCGATCATGCCGGACTTGCGCGCGCATGGAGCCAGCGGCGCCCCGCATGATGCGGCCGCCTACCCCACCGGGGTCCTGGTGCGCGATCTCGAGACGGTAATCGCCTCGCTCGATCTCAGCGACTTCGACCTCGTTGGCTTCTCGCTCGGCGCGCGAACCGCGGCGAGCGCGGTCGTCGCGGGCTTGTCTCCACGGCGACTCGTGCTCGGGGGGATGGGTCTCGAAGGCCTTGCCGGGTGGGAACGCCGCGCGGCGTTCTTCATCGATGCGATCGACCGCTTCAAGCACGTCCCTCGCGGTGATCCCGCCTACATGGCGGTCCAGTTCATGAAGACCATGAAGGTGGACCGCACTGCGGCACGTCTGTTGCTCGGAGCGGTCGGGGACCTCTCGCCGGGCGATCTCGCCGCGATCACGATGCCTACGCTCGTGCTGTGCGGCGACAAGGATCGCGACAACGGCTCTCCACAGAGCCTCGTCGACGCTTTGCCGAATGCGCGGCTGCAGGAAGTCCCGGGCACGCATATGAGCTCGGTGACCGAGCCTGCGCTGGGCGAGGCGATCGCCCGGTTCCTCGCCGCTTGATTCAACCGGGCTGCCGGTCCAGACCGGTAGCCATTGCAACCAATTGCGATCCCAGAGAGGACTGTTCCGCCGATGAAGGTTCTTGCTTCCGTCGCCGTGCTGGCGCTTGCCGCCGGGCTCGCCGTACCGGCCGCCGCTCAGGACGCTACCACCGCAGCCGAGGCGCCGGCCTATCCGATGACTCCTCAGGGCGCAGCCGACTTCGTTGCGGCGGTCGAGAAGGACCTGTTCGACTTCTCTGTCGAGGCAGCGCGCGTCGCCTGGGTCAACGCGACCTACATCACCGAGGACACCGACGCACTCAACGCGCGTTACGGTGCGATCGGCACCGAAAAGGCGGTCCGCTACGCGCTCGACGCGGCGAAGTATGCGCAGGTGCCTGGGCTCGATCCGGTCGTCGCGCGCAAGCTCGACATGCTGCGCAACGGCATCGTGCTGCCTGCACCGACCACGCCGGGCGCTGCCGACGAGCTCAATAGGATCGCGACGGACCTCGCCTCGCAGTACGGCCGCGGCAAGGGCACGCTCAACGGCCAGCCGATCTCGGGCTCGGACATCGAGGCTGAAATGGGCAACATCGAGCGCACCCCGGCCGAACTCGCCGAGATGTGGGCCAGCTGGCACGACAACGTCGGCGCGCCGATGAAGGACGACTACGCGCGCATGGTCGAGATCGCCAACGAAGGGGCGAAGGAACTCGGTTTCAGCGATGTCGGCGCGATGTGGCGCTCGAACTACGACATGCCGCCGGACGAGTTCGCGACGATGGTCGACGGCGTCTGGGAGGATCTCAAGCCGCTGTACCTTGCGCTGCACACGTATGTGCGCAGCAAGCTCAACGAGAAATATGGCGATGCCGTGCAGCCCGCGACCGGCCCGATCCGCGCTGACCTGCTCGGCAACATGTGGGCGCAGGAATGGGGCAACATCTACCCGCTGGTCGCTCCGCCGGGCTCGGGCGACCTCGGCTACGACATCGGCGAGCTGCTCGCGGCCAAGGGCAAGGGGCCGCTCGACATGGTCCGCTACGGCGAGGGGTTCTACTCCTCTCTGGGCTTCGATCCGCTGCCCGAGACGTTCTGGACCCGCTCGATGTTCCTCAAGCCCGCTGACCGCGAGGTGATCTGCCACGCGAGCGCATGGGACGTCGACAATAAGGACGACCTGCGCATCAAGATGTGCATCAAGGTCAACACCGACGATTTCGTGACCATCCACCACGAACTCGGCCACAACTATTACCAGCGGGCCTACAGCAACCAGTCGTTCCTGCACCTCAACGGTGCGAACGATGGGTTCCACGAGGCGATCGGCGACTTCGTCGCACTGTCGATCACCCCAGAATACCTCGTGCAGATCGGCCTGCTCGAAAGGTCCCAGGTGCCGAGCGCCGACAAGGACATCGGGCTGCTGCTGCGCCAGGCGATGGACAAGGTCGCGTTCCTGCCGTTCGGCCTGCTGGTCGACAAGTGGCGCTGGGGCGTCTTCGACGGGTCGATCCCGCCGGAGCGCTACAACCACGCCTGGGTCGACCTGAAGCGCGAGTACCAGGGTATCGTCCCGCCGGTCGAGCGGCCGGCCAATGCGTTTGACCCGGGCGCCAAGTACCACATCCCGGGCAACACGCCGTACATGCGCTACTTCCTCGCGCGGGTGCTGCAGTTCCAGTTCTACAAGGCGGCCTGCGACATGGCCGGCTGGTCGGGCCCGCTGCACCGCTGCAGCTTCTACGGCAACAAGGAAGTCGGTGAGCGGCTCAACGCGATGCTTGAAATGGGTGCCAGCAAGCCCTGGCCCGATGCGCTCGAAGCCTTTACCGGCACGCGCGAAATCAGCGGCGAGGCGATGGCTGAGTATTTCGCTCCGCTCAAGGCTTGGCTGGACGAGCAGAACCGGGGTAAGCGCAGCGGCTGGTGATTTCGAAAAGGGGGCAGCCAAAGTGAAACAGCTTCGAACCGCGATCCTCGCGGGACTCGCCGCGCTCGCGCTACCGCAAACGGCGGTCGCACAGGAGGTGCCGACGACGGCGTCTGCCGCCGACCCGGAAGGCATCGTGCGTCTGTTGCGCTTCGCCGGCTATCCCGCAGAGCTGACCACAGACTCGGTCGGAGATCCGATGATCAGGACCGAGTTCTCGGGGCTGACGGCTACGGTGCTGTTCTATGGCTGCGACGAACGGACCCACAGGCGCTGCGATTCGGTGCAGCTGCGCGTCGGGCTCGACCGCGAGCGGCCGATGAGCCCCGCAGCGGTGAACGCAGAATTCGGCAACGACCGGTACTACTCCGTGCACCTCGATGACGAAGGCGACCCCTGGTTCAACTGGGACATCGTCACCGGGAACGGGGCCGGCATTCCCAGCGAGGTCTTCATGATGGCGGTCAACCGGTTCGCCAGCCAGGTTGAATCCGCCTCGGATGTGGTCTTCGCAGAAGAGCGCGCGAGGTAGCTCGACTTCAGGGCATCGCGGCAGGCGTGCCGGAATTTATTCTGTCGAATACTGCGGGCACTTGTTTACCTGCTCCGCAGATTCTTTCTAATTGTACAAGAAATAGCAGGGGGGGAGAAATGACTGGACGGGGGCAGCAGTGGCCAGAATACCGATGAGTGACGAAGGGCGCCGACGGATGGCCCGGCGCCAGCAGCAGCTGATCCGTTGGGGCAAGATCGGCGTCATAGCCGTTTGGGCCTTGGCCGGGGTTCTCCTCGCCGTACAGCTCTAGCGTACGCCCTCGCGAGGACGTCGGCCTCGCCGACCCGAATGTTCCCCGCCGGGATCATGCATGGCGGCACACCGCCGCTCGGCGCGCCTCCCGTGTCACCGAAACGGCGGTTCGTTGAATGCGCGCAGCTTCCGGCTGTGCAGCCGCGGCCCTTCGGCGCGCAGCAGCTCGCAGGCGCGGATGCCGATCTGCAGGTGCGCGGCAATAGCCTGCTCGTAGAAGTGGTTGGCCTGCCCCGGCAGCTTGATTTCGCCGTGCAGGGGCTTGTCCGACACGCACAGCAGGGTGCCGTAGGGTACCCGGAAGCGATAGCCCTGCGCAGCCACCGTCGCGCTCTCCATCTCGATCGCCACGGCGCGGCTTTGCGACAGGCGCCGCGCGGTGTGCGAGAGGCGCAACTCCCAGTTGCGGTCGTCTGTGGTGACCACTGTGCCGGTGCGCATGCGCTGCTTGAGATCCGAGCCCTGCACGCCGGCCACCTCTTCGGCGGCCGCTGCGAGCGCCTGCTGGACCTCGGCAATCGCCGGCAGCGGAATTTCCGGTGGCAGCACGTCGTCGAGCACGTGGTCGTCGCGCAGGTAGGCGTGCGCGAGCACGAAGTCGCCAATCTTCTGCGTCGGGCGCAGGCCGCCGCAGTGGCCGATCATCAGCCAGGCCTCGGGGCGCAGCACGGCAAGGTGGTCGGTGATCGTCTTGGCGTTCGACGGCCCGACGCCGATGTTGACCAGCGTGATGCCCATCCGGTCCTCGGCCATCAGGTGATAGGCGGGCATCTGATGCCGCCGCCAGGTGGTCTCGCTGAGCTGCACGTGGGCGTTCTCGGTCGGGCGGTCGAGATAGAGGCCGCCAGCGCCCGACAGCGCGGTGTAGCTGCCCTGGCTGATCTGCCGCGCGCCCCAGTCGACGAACTCGTCGATGTAGCGATGGTAATTGGTGAACAGCACGAAGCGCTGGAAATCCTCGGGCGCCGTGCCGGTGTAGTGCGCGAGCCGGGCGAGCGAGAAGTCGGTTCGCAGGCCGTCGAACAGCGACAGGGGATTGGCCTTGCCCGGCGCGCCGAAATCGAATCCGTCGGCCAGTTCGTCGCCGATCAGCGCCAGTTCGGTTGTCGGGAAGTGCCGGGCCAGCTCGGCGGGCGTCACGCCGAGCATGGCCGCGCCGCGTTCGGCGTCGAGCACATAGGGGAAGGGTATTTCCTGCCGCGAGGGCCCGCAGTCGATTTCCACGTCGTAATCGGACTGCAGCAGGCCAAGCTGTTCGGTCAGGTAGTCGGCGTAGAGGGCGGGACGGGTGACTGTTGTCGCATAGGTTCCTGGCCTGTGCAGCCGGGCGAAGGCGCGCGAGCGGTCGCCCGACGAGCTTCCGCCGAGGAAGCGTACGCGCAGTTCCGGGTAACAGTAGGAACCGTCGTGCCGCCGCTCGGGCGGCGGTGTTTCCCTCGTGCGGGCGTAGGCGGTGATGTCGGAGCGAAGGCGGTCGATCGCCGCGTCGTAGATCGCGGCGAGTTCGGCAATGATCGTTCGGGAATCCATTGCCACACCTAACTCGGAAAAGACGACAACTCAAAGTCCATGCGGTAAGCCTGAGCCGCTGTTCGACGAGGGAGACCGTGATGATCGTCCGTCCGATCGCTGCCGCCGCCCTGCTCGCCACCGCCTGCACCGCTCCCCCCGCCGTCCAGGCCGCCGATGCCGTCGCCGGCACGATGCTGGTTGCCAACAAGCGCGCGAACACGCTCGTCCGGGTCGACCTCTCGACCGGCGAGAAGACCCATGAGGTGGCCACCTGCGCCAACCCGCACGAGCTGGCCGTCTCGCCCGAGCGCACGCATGTCGCCCTTGCCTGCTACAGCGGGCAGGAGCTCGAGATTCTCCGCACCTCCGATCTCGTGGCGGTCAAGCGCATCGAGCTGGCCGAAGACGCCCGGCCGCATGGGGTCGTCTGGCACGCGAACGGCACGCTGTTCGCCAGCGCGGAGGGGCGGGGATCGATCTTCGCCGTCGAGGCGCCGCTCAGCGACAGCCCGCGAGTGCGGGAAATCGGCGGCGGCGAGCCACCGGGCCCGCACATGGTCGTCGTGGACGAGGCGGGCGCGTTTGCCTGGGGCACGATCATCCCGACTGGTACGGTCGTGCGCTACGACCTCGCCGCCGGCCGCGAGGCCGGGCGCAAGGTGCTCGGCGGCCAGACCGAGGGCATCGCCCTCACGCCCGATCGCTCGGCGCTGTGGGTCGGAGCGAATCGGGCCGCCAAGGTCTATCGCCTCGATCCGGACACGCTCGAGGTCGAGGTGGAAATCGCGACGGGCCCGGTTCCGATCCGCGTCGCCGCGCACCCCGAAGGCGGCTGGGTGGTCAGTTCGAACTCCGGGGAGGGCGGACTGACGGTGATCGACGCCGGGACCAGTACCGTCGCCCGTTCGGTGCCGGTTTCGGGCGACCAGGGCCGCCAGCAGGTGACACTCGTGTTCAGCGACGACGGGGAGCGGCTCTACGCTGCCGAGACCGCAACCCAAACGGTTGCGGAGATCGATTTCGCGAGTGGCAAGGTCCTGCGACGGCTGCCCAGCGGCGACGGCGGCGACGGGCTGGAGGTGTTCGAATAGCGCTCAGGCGTTCGCGCGGGGCAGCCGCCAGGTCACCCGCAGGCCGGCGTCGCTGGCGAAAGCGAGCCGCGAGCCGTGTGCCCCCGCGATCGCGGCCACCAGTGACAGTCCGAGCCCGAGTCCCCCGACGCCTTCTGCGCCGGGCGCGCGAAAGAACCGTTCGGTCATGCGGCCGAGATATTCGGGTGCGATTCCCGGGCCGCTGTCCCGCACCTCGATCCGCACCAAGGCGCCCTCCGCCGCCGCCGACAGAGCGATCCTACCCCCGGACGGCGTGAACTTGACCGCATTGTCGAGCAGATTGGCGAAGCCCTGGAACAGCAGGTCGCGATCGCCTTCGACGGTGAGCGCGGGGGCGATATCGGTCTCGAGTACCTGGTCCCGCGCCTCGGCCTCGGGCTGGTAGTACTCGGCCACGTCGCCCAGCAGCTCGGATAGCGGGACCGGTCGTCGCACGATCTCGTGCCGGCCGGCCTCGATCCGCGAGATGCGCAGCACGGCATCGATTGCGGCCTGGAGCCGTCTGGCCTCGGCAAGCGCCTCGGAAATCCCCTCGCGTTCCGGCCGGTCGCGGAACTCGGCGAGGGTCGTCTGCAGGCGCGCGACCGGCGTCCGCAGTTCGTGCGCGACACTGTCCGACACCCGACGAACCGCTTCGAGCGAGCGCTCGAGCCGCTCGAGCATCAGGTTGAGCGTGGCGGCGAGCCGGTCGAAGTCGTCGCTCGCGCCGCGCATCTCGATCCGGCTGGACAGGTCGCCGTCGATCACCGCTAGCGCGGCGTCCGAAATCGCTTCGAGCCGTTTCCCGATCACGCGGCTCATCAGCGCCCCGCCGAGCGTGCCGAGGATCAGCAGCGCAGGGACGATCCACAGCATCGTATCGCCGACCCGCTCCTGCAGCTCGTCGATGTCATCGACGTCGCGGCCGAGGAGCAGGCGCTCCCCGCCCGGAAGGCGCCGGTCGAGGACCAGCGCTTCGTACTCGTCCTCGTCGCCTTCGCGCGCGACGTCGGCCTCGATCCGCTTCCACCCGGGCACGAAAGTGCCGGGCCAGCTCGGCAGGTTCGCCGTCACCGCTTCGCCGCTCGCGTCGAGCAGGGCGTGATAGGGCGCGCGTGGGGCGTTGCGCGCGGCGCGTCGCTCCAGCGCCGCGGCAAGACCGCCCGGTCCTTCGCGCCGATAGACCTCGTCGAGGGCCTCGGCCTCGGCCCTGATTCCGCTGCGAACCTCGGCGAGCGGCTGAGCGATCTCGACCCAGTAGAGGAACCCGCCGATCGTCGCGGCGGATGCGGCGAAGACCGCGAGGTAGAGCACCACGAGGCGGAACGAGAGGCTGCGAAGCAGGGTCACGAGGCCGGCTGACGAATCGAATACCCGGCCCCGCGAACGGTCTCGATCAGCGGTTCGCTCCCGAGCCGGTCGAGCTTCTGGCGCAGGCGGCTGACGTGCTGGTCGATGATGTTGGTCTGCGGATCAAAATTGTAGTCCCACACGTGTTCGAGCAGCATCGAGCGCGTGACCACGCGGCCGGCGTTGCGCGCGAGGTATTCGAGGATGCGAAACTCGCGGTTGGTCAGCTCGATCCGCTTGCCGCCGCGAGAGACCACGCGCGCGACCGGATCGATGACGACATCGCCAAAGGCCAGGCGCGCGGGCAGCGCCAGCTGACTCCGCCGGCGTCCGAGCACCTCGACGCGCGCGACCAGCTCGTCGAGCGCAAACGGTTTGGCGAGGTAGTCGTCTCCTCCTGCCCGGAGCCCGCGGACGCGTTCGTCCGAATCGCCGAGCGCGCTGAGGATCAGCACCGGGGTGTGATCGTCCATCGCCCGCAGGGCCTGGAGCACCTTGAGCCCGTCGAGCAGCGGCAGCATGCGATCGAGCACGATGACGTCGTAGCTTTCGGACGCTGCGCGGGTCAGCCCGGTCTTTCCGTCTGCAGCCACGTCGACGACGTGCCCCTCTTCGCGCAGCGCCCGCGCGATGAAGCCCGAAATGCGCTCGTCGTCCTCGACCAGGAGAATGTGCACGCGCCCTCCTGTCCATTCTGCGGGCCGGATTGAACCGTCCGGCGCAACATGGCTGGAATCAAATGTTCTCGCCACCCGCGTGCAACCTCGGGGCGTTAGCGCGTTCGGTCGGTACTTCGCAGCGAGGAGACCGGGCATGAAACTCTTCTGCGACCTGTTCGGTCACTGGCCGGGTCTGCCCAGCCTTCGTCGCCACGAGGGCCACTGGACCTGCCGTTGCTGGTTGTGCGAATCCCGTCTCACGCGCGTCAAGGACGAATGGCAGGTCGCCGCCCGCTGAGCGCTGCCGTCCGCTTCAGGACGCGTCGACCGTCTCGCGCAGCAGCGCGTCGGTGAACTTGCGGCGCCACCAGATCACGTCCTCCTTCTGGACCCCGTCCATCAACGCGGTCCAGCGGCGGATGCGCTCGGCTTTCGGCATCTGCAGGGCCTGGCGGATCGCGTCCGAGATCTCTTCGGCGCTGTGCGGGTTGACCAGCAGGGCTTCGGTCATCTGATTGGCGGCGCCGGTGAAACGCGACAGGATCAGCACGCCCGGATCCTCCGGGTCCTGCGCCGCCACGTATTCCTTGGCGACGAGGTTCATTCCGTCGCGCAGCGGCGTCACCAGCCCGATCCGGCTCGCGCGGAACACGCCGGCCAGCACGTCGCGCGGATAGCCCTGGTTGACGTAGCGGATCGGCACCCAGTCGAGATCGGCGTGGGCACCGTTGATGTGACCGGCGAGCTTTTCGAGCGTCGCGCGGATGCGCTGGTAGCTGTCGACCGCCGCGCGCGAGGGCGGGGCGATCTGCAGCAGGAACACCTCGTTGCGCTCCTCGGGATGCTCGACGAGGAACCGCTCGTAGCCGAGGAAGCGCTCCTCGAGCCCCTTCGAATAGTCGAGCCGGTCAACGCCGACGATCATCGATCGCCCGTTGGCGCTGCGGATCATCCGCTCGTACGTCTCGCGGGCCGTGTCGCTCTGCGACAGCGTGCGGAATTCGGACGCGTCGATCCCGATCGGGCAGACGATCATCCGCACGCTGCGCCTGCCGATATGGAGCGTGTCGCCCTCGATCCGCGCATTCATCTCGAACACGGCGAAATCGCGGAAGGACTGCAGCCATTCGTCGGTGTGGAAACCGACTACGTCGTAAGCCGCCATGGCCCCGACGAGTTCCTTCGCCTCGGGCAGCGTGGAAAGCAGCCGGCGCGGCGGCCACGGCGTGTGGAGGAAGAATCCCATGCGGTTGTCGATACCGCGCTTGCGCAGCTCCGCGCCGAGCGGGATCATGTGATAGTCCTGCACCCACACGGCGTCGTCGGGCTCGATCAACGGCTGCACGGTGTCGGCGAACCGCTCGTTGGCGCGGCGGTATCCGTCGGCGAAATCGCGCTCGAACTCGGCGAGGTCGATCCGGTAGTGGAACAGCGGCCACAGCGTGCGGTTGGCGTAGCCGTTGTAGTATTCCTCGACGTCCTGCTCCTCGAGATCGACCGTGGCTGTCGTGACCCCGTCGGTCCGGGCGAACGTGATCTGGCCGGTGAACTCGTCGGTCAGCTCGCCCGACCACCCGAACCAGATCCCGCCCATCTCGCGCAAGGCGGCCGTCAGGGCCACTGACAGTCCGCCCTGCGCCCCCGGTTCGCCTTCCGTGACGGCGGAAACCCGGTTGGATATGACGATCAGGCGACTCATCGGATTGCGCTCCACGGCTTGCTCAGCAGGACGGCGCAGTTGATCAGGCCGACCAGCGAATAGGTCTGGGGGTAATTGCCCCACAATTCCCCGCTGACGGGGTCGATGTCTTCCGACAGCAGGCCCGCCACGCTGCGACGGGCGAGCATTTCGTCGAACAACGCCCTGGCTTCGTCACCGCGTCCGGTGAAATGCAGGGCTTCGATCAGCCAGAACGTGCAGAACGTGAATGCGGTTTCCGGGAGGCCGAAATCGTCTTCGGACGCGTAGCGCAGCATGTGCGAACCGCGCCGGAGCGTGGCTTCGACCGCTTCCAGTGTGCCGAGAAACCGCGGATCGTCGGGCGCGAGGAAGCGCAGCTCGAGCAGCTGCAGCAGGCTCGCGTCGATGTCGTCGCCGCCGAACGTGGCGGAGAGCCGCCGGCTGTCCGGACGCCAGGCGGTCCGCTCGATCGTCGCGCGGATACGGTCGGCCCGGTCCTGCCAGAAGGCGGCCCGGTCGGGCAGACCGAGCACCTGCGCCGCGTTCGCGAGCCGGTCGCAGGCGGCCCAGCACATCGCCGAGGAATAGGTGTGCACGCTCTGCCGGGTACGCAGTTCCCACAAGCCCGCATCGGGCTGGTCGTGGTGCAGCCAGGCGCGCTGGCCGACGCGCTCGAGCGACTCGAAATCCTCCAGCCCGGCCATCCGGAACAGCCGATGGTCGAAGAACGCCTGCACGTTGGACAGCACGATCTGCCCGTAGGCGTCGTGCTGGACCTGCGAATAGGCCTCGTTACCCACGCGCACCGGCCCCATGCCGCGATAGCCGGGAAGCTTCCCGGCGGTCGTCTCCGGCAACCTGGCTTCGCCCATCACGCCGTAGAGCGGCTGGACATGGCCGCCCCGCGCCTGGTCGACCACGTTGCGCAGGTAGGCGAGGTAGCCTTCGAGCACGTCGAGCGCGCCCAGCCGGTTCAGCGCCTGCACGGTGTAGTAGGCGTCGCGGATCCAGCAGTAGCGGTAGTCCCAGTTGCGCTGCGAGTTGGCGTGCTCGGGGATCGAGGTCGTCAGCGCGGCGACGATCGCGCCGGTCTCCTCGTGCTGGCACAGCTTGAGCGTGATCGCCGCGCGGATCACCGCGTCCTGCCATTCGAGCGGGATGGCGAGACCGCGCACCCATTCGCGCCACTCCAGCGTCGTTTCGGTCAGCATCGTCTCGATCGATGCCGCGAGGTCGCCCGCGAAGCTCTCGTCGGGCCCCAGGAAGAAGTGTAGCGGGCGCTCGAGCCGGAACACCCGTTCCTCGGCGATCAGCCCGACCGGTGCGGTGGTCGTCAGCCGCATCGTCATCGCCGCGAGCCCGAACCGGAGGTGATTGGATCCACCGGTCACTTTGGTGCACTCGCCGCCCCAGTCGCAGGTCGGGCGAAGGCGCACGCGGATTCGCGGGCTGCCTGCGATCGGCCTGACGATCCGGACGTAGGCAACGGGCCGGTAGGTCCGCCCGTGGCGCCGGAAATAGGGACAGAAGTCGATTACCTCGATCGCGTTGCCGCTGTCGTCGACGTGCTTCGTCGAAAGGATCGGGGTGTTGCGCAGGTAGGCTTGCTCGGTGGACGCACGATCCTCGATCTCGACCGACCAGAATCCCGCCTCTGGCGCCTCTCCGCCGAGCAGGGCGGAAAATACTGGATCGCCGTCGACCCGCGGCACGCAGCCCCAGACGATCTTGCCGGCCGTGTCGACCAGCCCGCTGACCTGGCAGTTGCCGATCGGGAAGAGGTCGAGCCCGCTCATGCGCTGCTGGCCACGAAGCTTTCGAGCCAGGCGAGCGCTGCCGGCACGCCGTCCAGGCGAAAGGATGCCGCGGTCTCGCGCTCCGGACCGACGAGAATCCCGCTGCCCCCGAGCCCGGCCGCGGCCCTGAAGCCGGGTTCGTCGGTCAGGTCGTCACCCATGAATACCGGACGCGCACCCTTCATGTCGGGTTCCCGCATCAGGCGCTCGATCGCCGTCCCCTTGTCTCCACCCGGGGCGCGCACCTCGACCATCAGCTTGCCCGGCTGGAGGTGCAGGCCGTGCTCCTCGGCGAGCGCGGCGGCGAGCTCGAGGCAGGCGGCCTCCGCTTCCGGGAGTTGCCGATAGTGGAGGGCGGCGCCGAGCGGCTTGTCTTCCACGATCACGCCCGGATGTCGCTCCGCCAGCCTGGCCATTCGCTCGACTACCGCGGCAAGGGCCGCGGGCCGCATCGGGAGGTCAACGGTTCCGTCGGGCGAGCCGAACTCCATCCCGTGGCTTCCCACCAGGGCCAGCGCCGGCGGGAGAAACCCGCGGAGCATTTCGACCGACCGGCCGCTGACGATCGCCAGCCGGCCGTCAAGCCGGTGCGACAGCCTCGACAGCAGGCTCGTCAGGCGTTCGTCGACGCGAACCGCCTCGGGCGTGGGGGCCAACTCGACCAGCGTGCCGTCGAAGTCGAGGAACAGCGCTGCGTCTTCGAGCAGGTCGGGCGGAGGATTGGCGGGCGAGGGGGACGTCGCTTCGGCCATACCCTGCCCTTGGCCTGCCGAGAGCGCAATGTGAACCCTTCGGGCCGATTTTCGAGTCCCGAAACGAAAGAGGGCGCGATCCTCGCGGACCGCGCCCTCCCGGTATTCGTATGACCCCGAGCTCAGCCTTCCGAGGCTTCCTCGCCCTCGGCGGGAGCTTCCTCGGCCGGCGGCAGTTCGCCGGGCTCGGCGTTCGGATCGAACGCCTCGGTGAAGCCTTCGCTCTCGGCGCGCTCTTCCTCGGCCATCTGGCCGATCACGTCGACGCCCTGGCGCTGCAGCTCGGCCTCGTCGTCCGAACGGGCGACGTTGGCCTTGACGGTCACGTGGACCTCGGGGTGAAGCGCGACGCGGACGTCGAACACGCCGATGGTCTTGATCGGCCGCTCGAGCACGATCTGCGACTTGTTGATGTCGTGGCCCTGAGCCTTCAGCGCCTCGGCGATGTCGCGCACGTTGACCGAGCCGTAGAGCTGGCCCGAGTTCGACGAGGCGCGGATCAGCACCAGCTCGGTGCCGTCGACCTTCTCGCCGGCCTTCTCGGCCTCGGCGCGGCGTGCCGCGTTCTCGGCCTCGAGCCGCTCGCGGTTGGCCTCGAAGATCTTGCGGTTGGCCTCGTTGGCACGGAGCGCCTTCTTGTTCGGCAGCAGGAAGTTCCGGGCGTAGCCGTCCTTGACGGTGACGACGTCGCCGATCGTGCCGAGCTTCTCGATGCGTTCGAGCAGGATGATTTCCATGACGAGCGCTCCCTTACTTCACGATGTAGGGCAGCAGGCCCAGGTGGCGGGCGCGCTTGATCGCCTTGGCCAGCTCACGCTGCTTCTTGGCCGAAACGGCGGTGATGCGGCTCGGGACGATCTTGCCGCGCTCGGACATGAAGCCCTGCAGCAGGCGCACGTCCTTGTAGTCGATGACCGGAGCGTCCTTGGTCGAGAACGGGCAGGACTTGCGGCGGCGGAAAAACGGACGGGCCATCAGAATCGCTCCTCGCGCTCGCTGCGCCGCTTGCGGTCACGCTCGTTCTTGCGCATCTGCGCCGACGGACCTTCCTCGTGCTTGTCGACGGCGACCGTGAGCCAGCGGATCACGTCCTCGTTGATGCGGTTCTGCCGTTCGAGCTCGGCCACCACGCTGCCCGGGCACTCGATGTTCAGCAGCACGAAGTGCGCCTTGCGGTTGCGGTCGATCTTGTAGGCGAGGCTCTTCAGGCCCCAGGTCTCGGTCTTGCTGACCTTGCCGCCATTCTGTTCCACGATTTCCGTGGCGGCGGCGGCGAGCGCATCGACCTGAGCCTGGCTCAAATCCTGGCGCGCCAGAAAGACATGCTCGTAAAGCGGCATGCGCGCGTTCCTTTCACTTCCTGCCGATCGCTGGCTGATCCGCCCGACTGGCGGGGCCCCTCCGGCTTTCTTCGGGATTTCCGGCGGGCCGTTCGACGAGCTCGGGACCGCGGGAAGCGGCGCACATACAGCTTTCGCGCCGGAATGCAACCCGCCACGAGAGCGCAGTCGCGGCCGGAGACGCCGCGTGGATGCCAGCGGTTCGACACCGTTGCCAGCCCGGTGGATACCGCTAGTCTGGCCGTTCGAGGAGGAGGGAGAGACTACCGATGCCCGTGCCGACCTTTCGCAGCCTGGCGCTGATCCCGGCGCTCGCCGCCGTCCCGCTCGCCGCGCAGGAGCCGCCGCCGCCGAGCCTCGAGTTCGTTTTCGAGGAGATCGTCACTCTCGGGGAGGCCACGGCGCCCGGCGATACCGCGCGGGGAGGGCGGCTGATCATCCCGATTACCGGGGGAACCTTCGAGGGCCCCGAGATCAGGGGCACCGTGCGGCCGGGCGGCTGGGACTGGCAGCTGCGCCGGGCCGACGGCTGCACCGATGTCGAGGCCGACTACTTCCTCGAGACCGACGACGGCGTGGTCATCAACGTCGTCAACAAGGGGGTGATCTGCCCGGGCGAGGGCGGGGCTTTCGCACCGGTGCGGACTCACCCGGTATTCGAGGCGCCCCGCGGGAAGTACGAGTGGCTGTCGAAGACCGCGTTCATCGGCACGCTCGAACCGGCCCCGCCCGATAGCGGACCGGCGGTCAGGATTCGCTTCTACCGCGTCAGGTAAGTGTTCGGACCGCGCGAGGTAAGCGCTGGGGCCGTTGCACGGGTCCCTGAATGGACCAGCTTCGTCGCGAACCAAAGCCGACTGGGAGTGGCTATGCATTTGAAAGTGTTCGGGATTGCGGCGGTCGTCCTGCTCAGCGGCACGGCCGCGCCGGCGATGGCGCAGGAGCCGACGCCGCGCGCGACCGCCTACGAGGAGGTGACCCGATGGCCCGACTGGAGCGGGGTGTGGTCGCCGGGCGTGTCGGCCGCATCGCGCACGACACCCACACCGCCGAAACTGACTCCCGAAGCGCAGGCGCTCGTCGACGAATTCGAGGCCGGCAAGGCCAGGGGTGAGAACCTGCAGACCCAGGCGGCCAACTGCATCCCCAACGGCATGCCCGGGATCATGCGGCTCCCGTACCCGATCGAGTTCGTCTACTCGCCGGGCCGGGTGAACATCCTGATCGAAACCTACAGCGAGATCCGGCGGATCTACGTCGACGGGCGGCCGCTGCCGGAAGATCCCGACCCGTTCTTCAACGGCCACTCGGTCGGGCACTGGGAGGGCGACACGCTGGTGGTCGACACGGTCGGGATCAGCCCGATCGTCAGCGTGCTCCCCGGCCTCCACGCGACCGAGACCACGCGCTTTCGCGAACGGATCACCCGCGTCGCGCCCGACCGGCTGGTCGACGAGATCACCATCATCGACCCCGCGCTGTTCACCGAACCCTACGTGATGGTGCAGTCCTACACGCTCCAGCCCGACTGGGAGATGCGCGAGTACGTCTGCCAGGAGAACAACCGCGACGGCGCCGACGCCCAGGGCCGCCCGATCATGGACCTCGGCGACCCCGACGACCCCTTCTCGGCGCTCGACGACTGAAAGACAGGGACAGACCCTCTTTTCGGAAAAAGAGGGTCTGTCCCTGTCTTTCTCACCCCATCGATGTGAAGGGCGCTCAGCCGAGCCGCGAAAGCAGGTCCCTCGCGAATTCCGTCAGCGTGTCGTCCCGCGCGCCCATCACCACCACGCGGTCGCCCGGGCGGGCGAGTTCGACGATACGCCGGCCGCAGTCCTCGCGGTCCGGGATGTATTCGGCACGGCCGCCGGCCTCCCCGATCAGCCGCACGATCCGCTCGCTGCCTTCGGAGCGGTCGACGGTGCCGCCGAAATAGACCGGGTCGCACAGGATCGTCACATCCTCCGGCCCGAGCTCGTGCGCGAATGTCAGCGCCAGCTCGTGCCCCATCTGCCGCAGCGGGCCATAGCCGTGCGGCTGGAAGAACGCGATCACGCGGCCCGGGTGCGCCTTGAGTGTCCGCAGCGTCGCGCGGCATTTCTCGGGATTGTGGCCGAAGTCGTCGATCACCGTCACGCCCGAGGGGCTGGTGCCGATCACGTCGAAGCGCCGGGACATGCCGGTGAAGCTGCCGAGCGCGGCGACCGCCTCGGCCACCGAAACCCCGGCGGCGGCCGCTCCGGCGATTGCGGCGAGCGCGTTGGCAAGATTGTGCCGACCGGGCATGGCGAGCGCCAGCTCGTGCGAGGAGCTGTTCTCGCGATCGATCACCGTGGCGACAATGCCGAGCGCGCTGCCGCTCCACGCGTCTACGGAAATGCGCGCGTCTGTCGCCTCGATGCCGAAGCCGACTACCTCGCGCGCCCGAGCGGCGAGTACGGCGCTCTCGGGATCGTCGAGGTTGACCGCCACCCGCGGCGCGGCAGCGAGGAAGTCGCCGAATAGTACTCGCAACTCGTCGAGCCCCTTGTGGTCGAGGCTGACGTTGAGCAGCACCGCCACTGCCGGCCGGTAAAGCGCGATCGAGCCGTCGCTCTCGTCGACTTCCGAGACGAATACCGGTCCCTTGCCGACCCGCGCGCTGGCGAACGGCACATCCGGCGAGACGAAGTTCTTCATCACCGCGCCGTTCATGATCGTCGGGTCGCGGCCCGCCTGGTGCATGATCCACCCGAGCATCCCGGTGACGGTCGACTTGCCGCTCGTGCCACCGACCGCGATCCCCTGCGGCGCCGCGTTGAACAGCGCGGCGAGCAGCTCGGCGCGGGTCATCCGCGGGCAGCCGAGCTCGCGCGCTCGGACGACCTCGGGGACCGTATCCTCGATCGCCGTCGAGGCGACGAGGATCTGGTCCGCCGAGGTAATCCCGCTGCCGTCCTGCGGGAACAGGGCGAAGCCCTGCGCCTCGAGCCAGGCGAACTTCTCCGGCGTGCGCCCCTGGTCGCGGCTGCGGTCGGACCCGGCAACCTCGGCTCCCATGCCCTTGAGGATCGTCGCCAGCGGCAGCATCCCCGATCCGCCAATGCCGCAGAAGAACCACGGATGGGCGAGCAGATCGGCGGCAGCATCGGTCATGCCGCTCGCCTATGCGTCCGCCGGCAACAAGACAACCTCGTCATCTCGGCCAATGCCGGGATGACGGATAATGCCGATGAGACCTTGAATTCGCGCAGAGCTCGCCGAGAACGCAGAGAAGAGCGGGTCTCTCCGCGGTCTTCGCGATCTCTGCGCGAACCCAGTTGCACCCGTCGCCTCGCAAGGCTCGGCGGAGTCGCTGCCGCTTGACTCACGCTCGGGCAACAGATGCGCGTCATCCCGGCTTTCGCCGGGATGACAGGGGGGCTAAGCGGGCCGGATGAGCCGCATCGCCATCTGCGCCCCCGGGACGCCGATCACCCGCGACGTCGCTGAGCGCGTGCTGACGATCGCGGCGGAGTTCCCGCAGATCGAGCTGCACTTCCACGAGCAGTGCTTCGTCGAGGACGGCCACTTCGCCGGTCCAGACGCCGCTCGCCTCGCTGCATTGCTCGAATGCGCGAACGACCCGGCGTTCGACGCGGTGTGGTTCGCCAAGGGCGGCTACGGCGCCAACCGGATCGCCGCCGACGCGCTCGTGCGCCTCGACCGATGCGCCTGCGACAAGACCTTCCTCGGCTACTCCGACAACGGTTACCTGCTTGCCGGCCTGTACCGCCAGGGTGTCGGGCTGCCGGTGCATGGGCCGATGCCGGTGGACGTGCGCCGCGACAACGGCGAGGAGGCGGTTCGGCGCGCGCTCGGTTGGCTCGCTGGCGATGCGGCGGGCCTCGAACCCTCGCTCGATGCCCAGCCCGCGGTCGCCTTCAACCTGATGACGCTGGCGATGCTGTGCGGCACCGAGCTGATCCCGGACCTGTCGGGGCACGTCGTGATGGTCGAGGAAGTGGCCGAGCACCTCTACGCGGTCGACCGGCTGTTCTTCCACGTTACCCAGCACCTGCGCCGGATCGCCGGGCTGCGGCTCGGGCGAGTGAGCGCGGTGCCCGAGAACGATCGGCCGTTCGGCGCCACCGCGCGGGACATCGCCCGCGACTGGTGCGCCCGCTCGGGCATCCCCTTCCTTGGTTCGGCCGACATCGGCCACGACGCCGCCAACAGGATCGTGCCTTTCGGCCTTGCCCGATTGCCGGAGCGCTCATAACCGCGCGGCGAAAAAAGGAGTCGATGATGACCGCATTCGTGTTTCCCGGGCAGGGCAGCCACAAGGTCGGCATGGGGGCCGAGCTGGCCGATGCCAGCGCCGTGGCGCGGGAGGTGTTCGAGGAAGTCGACGAGGCGCTCGGGCAGAACCTGTCGCGAATCATGCGCGAGGGCCCCGAGGAAGAGCTCGTCCTGACCGCCAACGCGCAGCCCGCGATCATGGCCAACGCAATCGCGGTGCTTCGCGTTCTCGAAAGGGAAGCCGGCCTGTCGATCGCCGAGAAGGGCGAGGCCGTCGCCGGACACTCGCTCGGCGAATATACCGCGCTTTGCGCCGCGGGCGTGTTTTCGCTGTCCGACACCGCTCGACTGCTTCGGATCCGCGGGCAGGCGATGCAGGCGGCGGTACCGGTAGGCGTCGGTGCCATGTGCGCGCTGCTCGGGGCGGATCTCGAGAAGGCTGCGCAACTCGCCGAGGCGGCGGCCGAAGGAGAGGTATGCGAGGTCGCCAACGACAACGATCCGAGCCAGGTCGTGCTTTCGGGGCACAAGGCGGCGATCGAGCGCGCTGTCGCGCTGGCTAAGGACCACGGCATCAAGCGCGCGGTGATTCTGCCGGTCTCGGCGCCCTTTCACTGTTCGCTGATGAAGCCGGCCGCGGAGGCCATGGACGAGGCGCTCGGCTGGACGCCGTCGGGTCCGTTCCGCCTGCCGCTCTACGCCAACGTCACCGCGGCGCCGGTCACCGACGTGGCCATGGAACGCGACTTGCTGGTCCAGCAGATCACCGGCCGCGTCCGCTGGCGCGAGAGCGTGATCGCCATGAAGGAGGCCGGCATCGACCGCTTCGTCGAACTCGGCGGCAAGGTCCTCGGCCCGATGATCGGGCGTACCGTGACCGATGTCACCGTTCTGAATGCGATTACAATGGCGGATATCGAGACGCTGGTTAAGGAGTTGTAGGGTTCACGCGGAGACGCCGAGGCGCGGAGAGGGAATGGTCGAGATCGATGACCTGTCCGGCGAGGTTGTCGATTGCGCTGTCAGAATTCATCGCGATCTCGGGCCCGGACTCTTCGAAAGCGTTTATGAAATGGTGCTGGCGGGTAGTCTGGCACGCAAGGGGCTGAAGGTCGATCGGCAGAGGCCGATCGACATCATGTTCGAAGGGGTGCGCTACGACGCGGCTTTCCGCATCGATCTGGTTGTCGAAGACGCTCTTCTGGTCGAGGTGAAATCCGTGGAGCGACTGGCTCCTGTCCATGGCAAGCAATTGCTGACCTACTTGCGCCTGACCAGACAGCCCGTAGGGCTGCTGCTCAACTTCTCAGGCGCGACGATGAAGGAAGGTTCAGGCGCGTGGTCAATGACTATCGCCAGCCGCATCAATCCTCCGCGTCTCCGCGTCTCCGCGTGAATCAATCAACGGAGTTGTAAGATGTTCGACCTGACCGGAATGACTGCCCTCGTGACAGGAGCCAGCGGAGGGATCGGCTCCTCGATCGCGCGGTGTCTTGCGCGCCAGGGGGCGCGCCTGGCGCTGTCGGGCTCGAACAGCGCCAAGCTGCGTGCGTTCCGCGACGAGCTCAATGACGAGTTCGGCCCAAGCGATTCCGGGGACCATGTCGAGATCACCTGCGACCTGTCGAACGCGACCCAGGTGGAGGAACTGGTGCCCGCCGCGCTCGATACGTTCGGCCAGCTCGACATCCTCGTGAACAACGCCGGCATTACCCGCGACAATCTCGCCATGCGGATGAAGGACGAGGAGTGGGAACAGGTCATCAGGATCAATCTCGAGGCCGCCTTCCGGCTGATGCGCGCGGCCGCCAAGCCGATGATGAAGGCGCGTTTCGGGCGTATCGTCACCATCACCAGCGTCGTCGGCGCGACCGGCAACCCCGGTCAGGTGAACTACGCCGCGGCGAAAGCCGGGCTCGTCGGCATGACCAAGAGCTTCGCGCAGGAAGTCGCCAGCCGCGGCATTACCGCCAACTGCGTTGCGCCGGGCTTCATCCGCACGGCCATGACCGACGTGCTTCCCGAGGCGCAGAAGGAGGCGCTCAACGCCCGCATCCCGATGGGCCGGATGGGCGAGGGCGAGGACATCGGCGCCGCGGTCGTATACCTGGCCTCGAAGGAAGCGAGCTATGTCACCGGCCAGACGCTGCACGTCAACGGCGGCATGGCGATGTTCGCCTGATCCCCGTCAGCCCCAAGAACGGGGACAGTCCCCTCCTTCCCGTCCTCCGCCTTGCGCTCACCGCTGGCGGGCCCTGCCTTCGCCAGGATGGCGGTTCACGCCATCGCCCATGCGGTGACGGGATGAACCGCCCCCGGCAGCGGTCGGCCCGAATTTATCCCCAGCGAATCCCGGCGCCTGCCCATTCATTCTTGCCGCTCGCCGAGGCCCCGCTAAGGATATTCGACGTATTCCGGCGCTTGCGGGCGATTCCGGCCCATCCCTGTCAACGGGAAGAGCGCGCAAGGGGGTCTGAGCTCTGATGAAAGCCACCATCGAACGCGCCAAGCTGCTGCGTTGCCTGTCCCACGTCCAGTCGGTGGTCGAACGCCGCAACACGATTCCGATCCTGTCGAACGTGCTGATCGAGGCCCACGCGGACGGGACCGTCAAGATCATGGCGACCGACCTCGACCTGCAGGTGGTGGAAAGCCTCGACGCGGCTTCGGTCGAACAGCCTGGCGCGATCACCGTCTCGGCTCACCTCCTGTTCGACATCGCCCGCAAGCTGCCCGACGGCAGCCAGGTCAGCCTCGAAACCGCCGACAACCGGATGACGGTCAAGGCTGGCCGCAGCCGCTTCACGCTGCCGACGCTGCCGCGCGACGACTTCCCGGTGATCGTCGAGGGTGACCTGCCGACCAGCTTCGAGCTGCCCGCGCGCACGCTCGCCGAACTGATCGATCGCACCCGCTTCGCGATCTCGACCGAGGAGACGCGCTACTACCTCAACGGCATCTTCCTGCACGTCTCGGACGACGATCAACCTGTGCTCAAGGCCGCGGCGACCGACGGCCACCGGCTCGCCCGGTTCACCCTGCCGCGCCCCGAGGGCGCCGAGGGGATGCCCGACGTGATCGTCCCGCGGAAGGCGGTCGGCGAGCTCCGCAAGCTGCTCGAGGAAGCGCTCGACGCCAACGTCGAGATCGACCTCAGCGCGAGCAAGATCCGCTTCACGCTCGGCGGCGAGGGCGGGGTAGTCCTGACGAGCAAACTGATCGACGGCACCTTCCCCGACTATTCGCGCGTTATTCCGACGGGTAACGACAAGCTTCTCAAGCTCGATCCGAAGACCTTCTACGAGGGCGTCGACCGCGTGGCGACCATCGCCACCGAGAAGACCCGTGCGGTCAAGATGGGGCTCGAGCACGACAAGGTCACGCTCTCGGTGACCAGCCCCGACAACGGGACCGCGGCCGAGGAAGTCCCTGCCGATTACGGCGCCGAAGCCTTCGAGATCGGCTTCAACGCCAACTACCTCAAGGACATCCTCGGCCAGATCGACGGCGACACCGTCGAGATGCACCTCGCCGATCCGGGCGCGCCGACACTGATCCGCCAGGACGAAAAGAGCCCGGCGCTGTACGTGCTGATGCCGATGCGGGTGTGATGCGTCTTGGGAACTTGTGATGGGGGGCGTTTGCGCTGATCGCCCTGTCGGTAATCGGGCCGGCGACGGTGTTCGGCTATTTCACATCGGGATGGACCGACGTGAGGCGCGTCGCACTGGCTCGGCAGGCGGGGTAGCTATCCCCTTGCCCTGATCATCGCCTCGATATCGACGAACTTCTCGCGCGGGGCGCCTTCTCGCGCCGCCCGCTCCTCGGCTTCCTCGATCTTCTTCCAGTCGCGGAAGGTGACGATGTCGAGTCCGCGCTGTTCGGCCAGCGCGTCGAAGCCTTCCCGCCCTTGCTTGCGCGCCGGGCCCAGCGTCCCGTCTGCGATATCCTGCTCGATCTTCTCGACCACCGAGTAGCCGTCGGGCCGGTTGGTGCCGATCGTGCCGGAAGGCCCGCGACGCGCCCAGCCGACGCAGTAGATGCCGGGCAGTACGCGCCCCTCGTCGTTGGCAAAGCGGCCGGCACGCTCGTCGAAGGGTACCCCGGGTATCGGTGAACTGCGGTAGCCGATGCACGAGATCACCAAATCGGCCGGTATCGCCGCGGTCTCGCCGGTGCCCTCGGCCCGGCCGTGGACGAGACGGGTCTTCGCGATTTCGACCGCTTCAACCTTGTCGTTGCCGATCAGGGCCTTGGGCGCTGACATGAAGACGAATTCTATCGCCACCGGCTTCTCCGCCCGGATATACTCGGGCGTCGCGGCGAAGGCGCGCAGCAGGCCGACCGACTTGCGCAGCCCGGGTTCGAGGATCGCGTCTTCCTCGGGCGCGGGCAGGTCGGCGGTTTTGACGTGCGGCGCCGCCCGCTCGAGCTCGCCGAGCTCGCCGAGTTCCTTCGGCGTCATCATGATCTGGTGCGGCCCGCGCCGGCCGAGGATCACGATCCGCTCGATCTGCGAGGCAGCCAGCGCCTCGCGGGCATGGGCGACGATGTCGCTGCCGGCGAACTCGGCCGGGGTCTTGGCCAGGATCCGGGCGACGTCGAGCGCGACGTTGCCCATGCCGATGACCACCGCGGTCTTCCCGGACAGGTCGGGCTCGAGCCCGGCGAATTCGGGATGCCCGTTGTACCAGCCGACGAACGCTGCGCTGCCGAACACGTTGCCGAGATCGTCGCCGGGAATGCCGAGCGGCCGGTCGTGCGGTGCCCCGGTGGCGAGGATCACCGCGTCGTAGAGATCCTGCAGCTCGGCGATGCTGATATCCTGGCCGACCGTGACGTTGCCGACGAAGCGCACGTTGTCCGACAGCGCCACCTTCTCGTAACGCTTCGACACGGCCTTGATCGACTGGTGGTCGGGTGCGACGCCGGTGCGGATCAGCCCGTAAGGGACCGGCAAGCGGTCGAACACGTCGACGCGGACTTCGTCGCCGAACGCCTTCTGCGCCGCTTCGGCGGTGTAATAGCCCGCGGGTCCCGAGCCGATGATCGCGAAGTGCCTCACGCGGTCCTCTCCCGCCGTTTCCCGGGCACGAGTTGTAACCGTGCAAAACCGCACCGCAAGGGCGCTCGTGCTTGCCAAAAGCCGCTGGCGTTTAACGATTTCTCAAAGCCGGGGGGTGCATTTCCGGATCATGGCCGGAGCCCGGAAAGCCAGCACCTCTGCCAGGGGACGAACGCGCGCGCATGCGTCGGCGCTCGAGGGTGCGCAGGGCTCGCCCGAGACCCCGCCTACCGGAGACCGCCGGCAGGAATCGCGCCGGCGGCCGCGGCCGGACCGGTCGCTGGCGCTGCCCGCGGACCGCGACGACGGCCGCCAGTGGTTTCCGCGCAGCTGGCCCTACCTCGTCCTGTGCATGGTGGCCGCGATTGGCGGCAGCGCTCTCGCGATGCGGCATGTCCCCCCGTCGCCGGTGTGGCCGGCGCTCGCGCTGGCCGTGGCCGGTGCCGCCGGAGCCCCGCTGGTGTTCGACCGGGTCAGGCGCCGCACGATCGTTGCCCGGGTCGTCGCGGCACTCGGCGTCGTGGTCGCGCCGCTGTTCCTGTTCGGCTTCGGCATGATCGAGTGGACCGACGGCCACGGGCTTCCCGGGGACATCACCGTCGCCACGCTGATCGCGGTCGGCTGCATCGCGTCGACCTACCTCCGGCGCCAGCCGGGGCTGATCTTCGCCGGGCAACTGGCGCTGTGGTCCGGTGCCGTGCTTCTCGAGCCGTCGCTGACCGGGATCCTCGCGCTGCTCGTCGCGCTGGTCATTTCGATCATCGTCAGCCGCGACGAGGTGCGCGAGCAGCTGGCGGAGGAAGAGGCGCGCCGGGCGCGCGACCGGGTGCAGACGCGGGCGCGCGACATTCTCGCCGACTACGAGGAAACGCGCCAGGGCTGGTTCTGGGAGACCGACCGGCGTTCGTTGCTGACCTACGTCTCGGCCCCGGTCGCGCACGCGCTCGGCCGGACGCCGGAATCGCTGATCGGCCAGCCGCTCGTCACGCTGTTCGACCTCGAGACGGGCCAGGAAGGCGAGCGCACGCTGATGTTCCACCTTTCGGCGCGCTCGGCGTTCCAGGAGCTGCCGGTGAAGGCCGCGATCCGCACCGAGGAGCGCTGGTGGTCGGTCAGCGGCCGGCCGATCTACGACGACTACGACAACTTCGTCGGCTTCCGCGGCTCGGGCACCGACCTGACCGAGAAGCGGCGCAGCCAGGAACAGGCCTCGCGCCTCGCGCACTACGACTCGCTGACCGGGCTCGCCAACCGCTTCCACATGTCGCAGACGCTCGACAAGATTCTCGCGTCGCCGCAGCAGAAGAACCGCAACTGCGCCGTGCTGCTGCTCGACCTCGACCGCTTCAAGCACGTCAACGACACGATGGGCCATCCGGCGGGCGACGCGCTGCTCAAGCAGGTCGCCCAGCGGCTCGAACGGGCGGTCGGGCAGAACGGGCAGGTCGGGCGTCTCGGCGGTGACGAGTTCCAGGTCATCGTCCCCGGACGCATCGAGCGGCCCCGGCTCGGCGCGCTGGCGACCGAGATCATCCAGACGCTGTCACAGCCCTACGTTATCGACGGCCAGCGCGTGGTCATCGGTGCCTCCGTCGGCATAGCCCTGTCGCCCGACGACGGCGTGACCAGCGAGGAGCTGATCCGCAACGTCGACCTCGCGCTCTACGCCGCCAAGGACCAGGGGCGCGGCCGGTTCCACTTCTACGCCGACGACCTCCACGCCGAGGCCGAGGAGCGCGCGCGGATCGAGCGCGACCTGCGCGACGCGATCCAGCACGGCCAGCTGCAGCTCTACTATCAGCCGGTCGTCTCGACCGCGACCGAGAAGATCGTCGGGTTCGAGGCGCTGCTGCGCTGGCAGCACCCGAAGAAGGGCTGGATCCCGCCGGACAGGTTCGTCGAGACCGCGGAGGACACCGGCCTGATCACGCAGATCGGCGAATGGGCGCTGCGCACCGCCTGCAAGGACCTCGCAAGCTGGCCGGAGGACGTGCGCGTCGCGGTCAACGTCTCGCCGCTGCAGTTCGCCAACCCGCAGCTCCCGGCGATCGTCACCAGCGCCATCGCCGAGGCCGGGATCCACCCCTCGCGGCTCGAGCTGGAGATCACCGAGAGCGTGTTCCTGACCGACGATGCCGACACCGACGCGATGTTCGCGGCCCTGAAGCGCGTCGGCGTGCGTCTCGCGCTCGACGACTTCGGCACCGGCTATTCCTCGCTCGGCTATCTGAAGAAGGCGCCGTTCGACAAGATCAAGATCGACCAGAGCTTCGTCCGCGGCGCGACCCAGGCGGGCAGCCGCAACGGCGCGATCATCGCGGCGATCACCAGCCTCGCGCAGGCGCTCGGGATGGATACCACTGCCGAAGGGGTCGAGACCCTCGACGAGCTCGACCTCGTGCGCCTGCACGGCTGCAGCCACGTGCAGGGCTACATCTACGAGCGCGCGATGAGCGCCGAGGCCGTGGCCGAGCGCCTCGCCGCCGGGCCGGACGCCGTCGCCCGCGGTCCGCGCGCCTCGCGCCCGGCGCGCCAGACCACGCTGCGCAAGGTCGTGCTCGAGCAGGACGGGCGGCGGTTCGACTGCACGATCCGCAATATCTCGAGCAACGGCGCCCTGGTCGAAGGGCTGTGGAACGTGCCCCCGGGCACGGTCTTCACCGTCCATCTGTCGAGCTCGCATTCGGTCACCGGCACCACGCGCTGGTGCGAGGACGACCGGATGGGGCTCGAGTTCAGTCCCCCGCTCCAGTCCGACGCGGACGGCGGGATTCCGGCGCTCCGCGCGCCCGCGTCCCGCCCGGTCCGGCCCCTGCTGCGCAAGGCGGGCTGAGCCGGAATCCCGGGCGTCTTAGCGGTTTTGTAAGGCTGTTCCCTTACTGACAGCGCAAACTGGCGGCACTCGCGACAGGATTTCGACGGCGGGGACGGGACATGGCATTAACCGGAGTGTTGAAGAACCTCGGCGGCCGCGGTGCTGCGGGCCGCACGTCCCCGCGTGGTTCCGACGGCGCTCCGTCCGCGTTCAATGCCGCCGAGCGCCTCGCGATGCTCGACGCATTCGAGGGCGCCGAGATCGGCTGGCTATGGGCGACCGACGCCGAAGGCCGGCTGCTCTACCTCTCGGCCTCGGCGATGAGCAAGTTCGGCGACGGCGTGCAGGTCATCGGCGAGCACCTCGGCAAGTTGCTCGAGACGGTGTCGGAAGACGAAGAGCACGCCGGCCGCCCGGTGTCGTTCCTGCTCGGCGCGCGCAACCGCTTCGCCGACCACCCGGTGCGCGTGACCTCGTCGGCCGGCGAAATGTTCTGGGCGCTGACCGGCGTTCCGCAATTCGACGAGAACAGCCGCTTCCTCGGCTTCCGCGGCGGGGCGAGGGACGTGACTGCGGTCTTCGCCAAGCAGCGCGACGCCTCGCGTCTCGCCGAGTTCGATTCGCTGACCGGCCTCGCCAACCGCCACCGCATGCTCAAGCGGCTGACGACGATGCTGGCCGCGTTCAAGGCCGCCAGGCGCACCTGCGCACTGTTGCTGCTCGACCTCGACCGGTTCAAGCAGGTCAACGACACGCTCGGCCACCCGGCCGGCGACGACCTGCTCAAGCAGGTCTCGCAGCGGCTCCAGCGGATCGTCCCCAAGAGCGGCGAGATCGGTCGCATCGGCGGCGACGAGTTCCAGATCATCATCCCCGACGTCGACGACCGCGGCCAGCTCGGCGAGCTCGGCCAGCGGATCATCCAGATGATCTCGCAGCCCTATTCGATCGAAGGCAAGCGGGCGATCATCGGCGCCTCGCTCGGCATCGCCATCGCCCCTTACGACGGGCTCGAGGTCGACGACCTGATCAAGAGCGCCGACCTCGCGCTCTACGCCGCCAAGGGCGGCGGTCGCGGCCAGTACCGGTTCTACTCCAACGACCTCAAGGATTCGGCGGACGAGCGGCGCGAGATCGAGGAGGACCTGCGCGACGCGCTCGCCCGCGGCGAGCTCGAGATGCACTACCAGCCGGTCGTGCGCTCGAGCGACAACGTCGTCGTCGGGTTCGAGTCGCTGATGCGCTGGAACCATCCCGAGCGCGGCCCGATCAACCCCGGCGTGTTCATCCCGATCGCCGAGGAATCGAACCTCATCAACCAGCTCGGCGAATGGGCGATCCGCCAGGCCTGTGCCGACGCCGCGCATTGGCCCGGCGACCTGCGCGTCGCGGTCAACGTTTCGGCGCACCAGTTCACGCTCGACAGTCTGCCGTCGATCGTCACCAACGCCCTCGCTTCCTCGGGGCTCAACCCGGGCAAGCTCGAGCTCGAGATCACCGAGAGCGTGTTCATGGCCGACGCCGAGGAAGTCGACCTGATGTTCAAGCGCCTCAAGAAGATCGGGGTGAAGCTCTCGCTCGACGACTTCGGCACCGGCTACTCGTCGCTCGGCTACCTGCGCAAGGCGCCGTTCGACAAGATCAAGATCGACCAGAGCTTCGTCCGCGGTTGCACCGGCAAGGACAACCCAAGCGCGGCGATCATCACCGCGATCGTCAGCCTCGCCGACGCGCTCAGGATGGAGACCACCGCCGAGGGCGTCGAGGCGCTGGACGAGCTTGCGCTGGTCCGTCAGCTGTCCGCAACCAACGTGCAGGGCTTCATCTACTCGGGCGCCGTGTCGCAGGAGGAAGTGCTCGAGAAGCTCAACTCGGGCGACCTGACCTACCAGCCGACCGGCCCGGCCAAGCACCGCGCCGAGCGCCGCTCGCTGTTCCGCCGCATCGGCATCATCCACGAGGATCACCGTTACGAAGCGGTGCTGCGCAACCTTTCGCGCACCGGGGCGATGGTCGAAGGGCTGCTCGAGGTGCCGATCGGCACCGAGCTCGTGGTCGACCTCGGCGAGGGGCAGCTGGCCGTCGCCACCGTGCGCCGCTCGCACGAGGCGACCATCGGCCTCGAGTTCGAGACGCCGCTGATCAGGGACGGCAATGACGGCCTGTGCACCCGTCACCGCATCTCGCCCTACGCGCTCGCCGCCGCCGGCATGCCCCTCCAGGCCCTCCCGCCCGGCCACTACTCGGCGCCGTCCCAGGGCCCGGTGGTCACCTCGGTGCCGAAGTTCGTCCAGGTGCAAGTCCACCCCGGCACCAGCCGCACGGCCTGAGGGGGCTTCCCCCAACCGCGACTTCTCCCCCGTTACCCAAGTTCGTCATCCCGAACTCGTTTCGGGACCCATCCAGCCGCACGCCTGGAGCCCTCGGCCGGAGCGCCGCGTCCGCTGCAGGGACTCGCAACCCCCGCGGCAAGCTCGGCGCCCTGGCCATTGGGTCCGTACCTGAGGAAAAATGGGTCCCGAAACGCGTTCGGGATGACGGGGAGGGGAGGGTGGTGAGCTTCCCCGGCGATCGCGGCTCCGCTCGGCCCCTCCACCCCCAGCCTGCGGCTGGCGGTCCCCCTCCCCATCGGCTTCGCCGACAGGGAGGATTTCAGCACCCCAATCCTCCCTGTGGCCGCAAAGCGGCCATGGGGAGGGGGACCGCCGCCGCAGGCGGTGGTGGAGGGGCAATCCTCCCCAAGCTTGTCTCGGGGAGGGGGGCCGCGCCCGCAGGGCGTGGTGGAGGGGCCATCACCGTCCCACCTTCCGCCCCGCCCAAACAGGCTCTAAGGGCCGCCGCATGACCGACCTCGCGCACATCCGCAATTTCTCGATCATCGCCCACATCGACCACGGAAAGTCGACGCTGGCCGACCGCCTGATCCAGGCCACCGGCGGCCTGACCGAGCGCGAGATGAGCGAGCAGGTGCTCGACAACATGGACATCGAGCGCGAGCGCGGGATCACCATCAAGGCCCAGACCGTGCGTCTGACCTACAAGGCCCGCAACGGCGAGGACTACGAGCTCAACCTGATGGACACCCCCGGCCACGTCGACTTCGCCTACGAGGTCAGCCGCAGCCTCGCCGCCTGCGAAGGCGCGCTGCTGGTGGTCGACGCCGCGCAGGGGGTCGAGGCGCAGACGCTGGCCAACGTCTACCAGTCGATCGAGCACGACCACGAGATCGTCCCCGTCATCAACAAGATCGACCTCCCCGCCGCCGAACCCGACAAGGTCAAGGCCGAGATCGAGGACATCATCGGCCTCGACGCGTCCGAGGCGGTGCTGACCAGCGCCAAGAGCGGCATCGGCATCGAGGACGTGCTCGAGGCGGTGGTGGCGAAGATCCCCCCGCCGAAGGGCGACCGCGACGCCCCGCTCAAGGCGATGCTGGTCGATTCCTGGTACGACCCCTACCTCGGCGTGGTCATCCTCGTGCGGGTGATCGACGGCGTCATCCGCAAGGGCCTGCAGGTCAAGTTCATGCAGGGCGGCACCGAGCACCTGATCGACCGCGTCGGCTGCTTCACCCCCAAGCGCATCGAGCTCCCCGAGCTGGGCCCGGGCGAGATCGGCTTCATCACCGCGCAGATCAAGGAAGTCGAGCAGGCTCGCGTCGGCGACACCATCACCACGGTCAAGAACGGCGCCACGGAGGCGCTGCCCGGCTACAAGGAAGTCCAGCCGGTGGTGTTCTGCGGCCTGTTCCCGGTCGACGCCGCCGACTTCGAGAAGCTGCGCGAATCCATCGCGAAGCTGAGGCTCAACGACGCCAGCTTCACCTACGAGATGGAAAGCTCGGCCGCGCTCGGCTTCGGCTTCCGCTGCGGCTTCCTCGGCCTCCTGCACCTCGAGATCATCCAGGAGCGGCTCAGCCGCGAGTACGACCTCGACCTCATCACCACCGCGCCGAGCGTGGTCTACCGCATCAGGCTGCGCGCGAGCCGCACCGAGGCGGCTGGCGAGATCCTGCTGCACAACCCGGCCGACTATCCCGACCCGAGCCGGATCGAGAGCATCGAGGAGCCGTGGATCAAGGCGACGATCTACACCCCCGACGAATACCTCGGTGCGATCCTCAAGCTGTGCCAGGACCGCCGCGGCATCCAGACCGACCTGACCTACGTCGGCGGCCGCGCGCAGGTGACCTACGAGTTGCCGCTCAACGAGGTGGTGTTCGACTTCTACGACCGCCTCAAGTCGATCAGCCGCGGCTACGCCAGCTTCGACTACGAGCAGATCGGCCTGCGCGAGGGCGACCTCGTCAAGATGCAGATCCTGGTCAACAACGAGCCGGTCGACGCGCTCAGCATGATCGTCCACCGCTCGGTCGCCGAGGCCCGCGGCCGCCACATGTGCGAGCGCCTCAAGGACCTGATCCCGCGCCACCTGTTCAAGATCCCGATCCAGGCCGCGATCGGCGGCAAGGTCATCGCCCGCGAGACCATCTCCGCGCTGCGCAAGGACGTGACCGCCAAGTGCTACGGCGGCGACATCACGCGCAAGAAGAAGCTGCTGGAGAAGCAGAAGAAGGGAAAGGCGCGGATGCGGGAATATGGGAATGTGAGCATTCCGCAGGAGGCGTTTATCGCGGCGCTGCGGATGGGGGAGGAGTGAGCCTCATTCTGAGCGGTGCTGAAAGCGGCCTGCCTGCGAGTTCAGGGAGCAAGCTGGGTTTGCGCAGGAGGTGCGCATGGCGACCTTGCGAATTCCGGATGAGTGAACCTCAGTCCGTGCAAAGGAGGGCGTCATCAGCCGATCCGTCCCGTGAGTCTCTCAAGGGGAAAGCTGGATTGAAGGCTAGTCGGCGTTCACTTGTCGCTGCGCAAATCAACGCGCTCCTCTAAAAGCTCGCTCGGTAGACTGTCGGATTCAGCCTCACGCATCGACTGAGCGGGGGCGTCAGCTCGAACGCGGTGGGCTTCAGCCGGAAGTCGTGCAGGCGGAGCAACCTAAAGGCGTCTGGGCGTTCCTCGCTGAATGCGCGTTCGTTCTCGGTCAGGTAGAACGGTGTCAGTGCGGCGCCGTTGGTGGTCTTCACTTCGATCAACCGATCGGAGCCGTCCGGATTGAACGAGCGGATATCGTAGCCGGCGCCGTCACCGCGTTCTTCGGAAGTCCATTCAATTTTGCGCGCAAGGTCGGCTCGCCCCGCACTGATGAGGTGTAGGCGCTCGCGCTGGAACACCAGCTCTTCGCCACGCTTTCCGAGCGCCCGATTGCGAGCATCGCGTGCCGCAGGGTCGAACTTGCGGATGAGGCGGCGCACATCATCGGTGGCCTTCAGGTCTTCAGGCGAAGGGGTGGGGGGTGGTCCGATCCACAGCTCCTCGGGCTGGAACACCCTCACAGGGGGCGCGGAAGCGAGACCGATCACCGGCTCGCCCTTGAGGGCAAGGTATCGGGCGATGCCGTCGATCAACGCCACCTGGAAATTGGCTAGCGGCTTGTAACCGTTGATCCACGGCAGTCCGAGCAGTTTCAGAACCGCACTGATGTTCTGGTGCTTGCGTTCGATTGAGCCGGGCTTCCGTCCGGTATGTTGCTGGAGCGCGCGATTGTGCTGGGCTTTGTTGTACGGCGTCCCTGCAAGTTCCTGTACCAGCATCGAGAAATAGTCGGCGACGATCAGGTCGACTTCCGCGTCGGACCAGGGCGTTCCTGTGACGTCGTCGCTCATCGGCGCGTAGATTGCTCGGAAATGGAGCAATCATCAATCCTGCTATCGGGACTACAGAACCATTTTCCTACACATCGACGTTCGCGATACGTTCACTGATGGCTGCCTTGAACCGGAGAACGGATCACTGCCTCTCGCCTGACGCCCGCCGCCTCCGCCCAAACGCCAACGCAGGGCCTCAACGCAAACTCCATGGCGGCCGCGAAGATTGGGACTATTCGCGTCCTCCTTCCGCGCACCTCCCCGCATCGTAACCGTATCGCAACCCCTCCGGTCGCATGCCCCGCGTCATGCGGCTGCTCGCGTTCCTCGCTGCCTGGCTCGCCCTCGCGCCGGCGCCTGCGCTCGCGCAGACGATCAGCGGCTACGCGCGGGCGGTCGACGGCGACACGCTCGAGATGACCGGATACCGCGTGCGGCTGTTCGGGATCGACGCGGTCGAGCGCGGGCAGGTGTGCGATCGCGCGGGAGAGGCGTGGCGCTGCGGCGAGGAGGCGGCGGCGGTGCTGGCCCAGCTGGTCGAGGGCCGAGAGGTAGCCTGCGAGGCGCGCGATACCGATGCCTACGGGCGCCTGGTCGGGGTGTGCCGCGCCGGGCGGATCGACCTCTCGGCGGCGATGGCCGGCGCGGGCTACGCGGTCGCGCTCGAGGATTTCAGCGAGGCCTACCTGCTGTCGGTCGACGCGGCACGCCGCGCGCGGGCCGGGATCTGGGCCTCCGAATTCGCCGAGCCGCGCGCCTGGCGGGCCGAGAACGGGGTCCGCGACGAAGCGCCGCGGCGCTCCGAGCCGGCCGAGGCGCGCGCGTCGGCCCTCGCGGCGAGGGCCGAACCCGCCGGCGTCTACTTCCGCAACTGCGCCGAGGTCCGCGCTGCGGGTCGCGCGCCGCTCTATCGCGGCCAGCCCGGCTACCGGCCACCGCTCGACGCCGACAACGACGGCGTGGCCTGCGAACCCTATCGCGGGCGGCGGTAGGGCGGAGCGTCCCGGCGCAATTGACGCGCTGCCCGCCTGGGCTCCCCATAACCCACTCGTCATCCCGAACTCGTTTCGGCCCCATTCCGCCGTCCGCCTGGAGTGCTCAAGTGGAGCGCGGCGCCAGCGGCAGGGGGAGCCCCTGTGCGGTGATGTTGGCACTCCGCATCGGAATCCGTGCTGGCGGATGAATGGGGCCCGAAACGAGTTCGGGATGACGGTTGATTGCGATTGCTGGCTCCGCGCCGGCCGTCTCACCCGCACCGGAACCGCTTGATCCGACCGTCCGCGCCCAGCTCGGCATTGAGCCGCGCCGGGTTGAAGTCCATCGTGACCGGGTCACCCTCGGTGTAGTAGCGGATCGGCCGCTCGCCGACGGTAGCGGCGATCTCGCGCTTGACGTCCTCGGTCGGCAGCACGTTGAGCCAGCGGCCGAGCTTGCCGGCGCCGCAGGCGTCGGCCTCGTCGGACGGGGCGGATCCGGGTTCTTCGGAACCGGGCTGGTCTGTCGGGGGCACGGCGGTCTCTCCGGGCAGCGGTCGGTCGGGCGAATCCGGCGCCGTGCCCGCCGCGGTATCGGTCGCCGGCTCGGTCACGCCGGGCGTAATATCGCTCTCGAGGGGAGGGGGGTCATCCGCGCCCGCGCCGCAGGCGGCGAGCGAGACGGTCAGCAGGGCGGCGAGCAGGGCGCGCGGCATGGGCATCCTCCGGGGTACCGCGAAGGAACGCGGTCCCCGGGGTGCCCGTTCCGCGGCTCGTCTCAGTTCTTGTCCTGGTCGACCAGCTTGTTCTTGCCGATCCACGGCATCATCGCCCGCAGCTGGCTGCCGACCTGCTCGATCGGGTGCGCCGCGGCGGCCTTGCGCGCCGCCTTGAGCTCGGGCTGGCCGGCGCGGTTGTCGAGGACGAAGTTCTTGACGAAGCGGCCCGACTGGATGTCGGCCAGCACGCGCTTCATCTCCTGCTTGGTCTCCTCGGTGATGATCCGCGGGCCGGTGGTGATGTCGCCGTACTCGGCGGTGTTGGAGATCGAGTAGCGCATGTTGGCGATCCCGCCCTCGTAGAGCAGGTCGACGATCAGCTTGGTCTCGTGGAGGCACTCGAAATAGGCCATCTCGGGCGCGTAGCCGGCCTCGACCAGCGTCTCGAACCCGGCCTGGATCAGGTGGGTGATACCGCCGCACAGCACCGCCTGCTCGCCGAACAGGTCGGTCTCGCACTCCTCGCGGAAGTTGGTCTCGATGATGCCCGAGCGGCCGCCGCCGACGCCGCTGGCATAGGCGAGCGCGACGTCGTGCGCGTTGCCGCTGGCGTCCTGGTGCACCGCGATCAGGCACGGCACGCCGCCGCCCTTGAGGTACTCGCTGCGCACCGTGTGACCCGGGCCCTTCGGCGCGATCATGATCACGTCGATGTCTTCCGGCGCCTCGATCAGCCCGAAGTGCACGTTGAGCCCGTGGGCGAAGGCGAGGGCCGAGCCGGGCTTCATGTTGCCCTTGAGGTCGTTCTCCCAGATCGCCGCCTGGTGCTCGTCGGGGGCGAGGATCATCAGGATGTCGGCCCACTGCGCCGCATCCTTGTTCGCCAGCACCTTGAAGCCCGCGGCTTCGGCCTTCTTCGCCGAGGCCGAGCCCGGGCGCAGCGCGATGGCGACGTCCTTGACCCCGCTGTCGCGCAGGTTCTGCGCGTGCGCGTGGCCCTGGCTGCCGTAGCCGAGAATGGCGATCTTCCTGTCGGTGATCAGGTTCAGGTCGGCATCGGCGTCGTAGTAGACTTTCACGGTTCTTTCCTTCCTTCGGCGCGTCGCGCCCTTACCCACTTCGCCATCCCGGCGGAAGCCGGGACCGCGTCCGTTCTCCACCCGTCATTCCGGCGAACGCCGGGACCTCGTCCCGCAAGCGCGGCGCCAGTGGTATGCGGTCCCGGCGTCCGCCGGGATGACGGCGGTCGTGCTGGCCCTCCTAGCCTGCTCTCAAGCGCCCTCGGCCCCGCGCATCATCCCGACGATGCCCGTACGCCCGACCTCGACCAGCCCGAGCTCGCGCATCAGCGCGACGAACGTGTCGATCTTGTCGGGCGCGCCGGTCAGCTCGAAGATGAAGCTCGAGGTCGTGGTGTCCACCACCTTGGCGCGGAACACATCGGCGAGGCGCAGTGCCTCGACCCGGTTCTCGCCCTTGCCGGCGACCTTGACCAGCGCCAGCTCGCGCTCGACGTGAGGGCCGGCCTGCGTCAGGTCGACCACCCGGTGCACCGGTACCAGCCGTTCGAGCTGGGCCTCGATCTGGTCGATCACCTGCGGCGGGCCGTTGGTGACGATCGTGATCCGGCTGACCGCGTGGTTCTCGCTGATGTCGGCCACGGTCAGGCTGTCGATGTTGTAGCCGCGCGCGGTGAACAGCCCGGCGATCTTGGCGAGGATGCCGGCCTCGTTGTCCACCGTGATCGCGAGCACGTGGCGCTCGGAATGGCGATGCTGGATCTTCATCACACCAGGGCCTTCGCTTCGTCGTCCATCGTGCCTTCGACCTGGTCTCCGTAGAGCAGCATCTCGGTATGCGCCGCGCCCGACGGAATCATCGGGAAGCAGTTGGCTTCCTTGGCCACCTGGCAGTCGACCATGACCGGCCCGTCGTGCGCGATCATCGCCTGGATGCCGGCGTCGAGATCGGCCTCGGACTCGATGCGGATGCCCTTCCAGCCGTAGGCCTCGGCCATCTTCACGAAATCGGGCAGGCTGTCGGAGTACGAGTTCGAATAGCGGCTCTCGTAAGTCAGCTCCTGCCACTGGCGGACCATGCCCATGTACTCGTTGTTGAGGATGAACACCTTGATCGGCAGGCGGAACTGGCTCGCGGTGCCCATCTCCTGGATGTTCATCTGGATCGAGGCCTCGCCCGCGATATCGATCACCAGCCGCTCGGGATTGCCGAGCTGCGCGCCGATCGCCGCCGGCATGCCGTAGCCCATCGTCCCGAGCCCGCCGCTGGTCAGCCAGCGGTTGGGCTTGTCGAAGCCGAAGTACTGCGCCGCCCACATCTGGTGCTGGCCCACCTCGGTGGTGATGATCGGGTCGTGCTCGCGGGTCAGCGCGAACAGACGCTCGACCGCGAGCTGCGGCATGATCGCCCCGTCCTTGCGCTTCGGGTAGGCGAGGCTGTCGCGCGCGCGCCACCCGGCGATCCGCGCCTTCCACTCCGCGAGTTCGAGCGGCTTGCGGCTACCCCAGGCCTCGATCAGCTGGTCGAGCACGGTCGCGCAGTCGCCGACGATGCCGAGGTCGACCGGGATCACCTTGTTGATCGAGGCGCGGTCGATGTCGATGTGGATCTTCTTCGAACCCGGCGAGAACGCGTCGAGCCGCCCGGTCACGCGGTCGTCGAACCGCGCGCCGATGCAGACCATCACGTCGCACTGGTTCATCGCCATGTTGGCTTCGTAGGTCCCGTGCATGCCGAGCATGCCGAGCCAGTCGGGATGATCGGCCGGGAACGCGCCGAGGCCCATCAGGGTCGAGGTGAGCGGCGCGCCGGTGAGCTTCTGGAACTCGCGCAGCAGCTCGCTCGCCCGCGGGCCCGAGTTGATCACCCCGCCGCCGGTGTAGAGCACCAGGCGCTCGGCGCGCTCGATCAGCTCGATCGCCTCGGCGATCTCCTCGGCCGAGGCGACGATCCGCGGCAGGTAGCGCTTGGGTCGCTGCGGTGCGCCGCTGAACATCGGCGCGGTCGCCACCTGGACGTTCTTCGGGATGTCGACCACGACCGGGCCGGGGCGGCCGGTGGTGGCGATCTCGAACGCCTCGTCGATCGTCGCGGCGAGGTCCGCCGGGTCCTTCACCAGGTAATTGTGCTTGGTGCAGTGGCGCGTCAGGCCGACCGTGTCGGCTTCCTGGAACGCGTCGGTGCCGATCAGGTTGGTCGCGACCTGGCCGGTCAGCACGACCAGCGGGATCGAATCCATGAACGCGTCGGCGATCCCCGTGATCGCGTTGGTCGCGCCGGGGCCCGAGGTGACCAGCACCACGCCCGGCTTGCCGGTCGAGCGCGCGTAGCCCTCGGCAGCGTGCGCCGCGCCGGCCTCGTGCCGGACGAGGATATGGCGGATCCGGTGATCGCCGAACAGCTCGTCATAGATGGGCAGCACCGCGCCGCCCGGGTAGCCGAACACGAACTCGACTCCCTGGCGAACCAGGCTTTCGACCAATATCGCAGCGCCGCTGCGTTCCTCGGACACGTTCACTTCCTCCTGAAAAAGACGGACCCGGCGCGATTGCCTCGCGCCGGGCCGCATCCTCTCCGAAAACTCGCCAGGCCTCGAGCCCGGTGGGGATGCGCCTAGGCGACAGGATATGTCATGTCAACCCCAAATGGCGGAATAAAGTTTCAAATCGGTTGCCAGCGTGATAATTTTGCGTCGCCATCCTTGGCCAATCTTCCGGCGGTTGACGGCGGAACCAGGTGTACTGGCGCTTGGCGTAGTTGCGCGTCGCTTGCTGGCCGCGGGCGATCGTGTCTTCGCGGGACCATTCGCCGCGCAGCCAGCCGGCGATCTCGGGCACGCCGATTGCGCGCATGACGGGGAGGGCGGGGTCCAGGCCGCGGGCGAGCAGCGCCTCGACTTCCTCGGCCGCGCCGCTGTCGAGCATCCGGGCGAATCGCGCGTCGCAGCGCGCGTAAAGCCAGGCGCGCTCGGGAAGCAGCACCAGCGGGAACAGTTCGACCCTGCCGCCGATCCCGCCGACGCGCTCGCCCTGCCAGTGGGCGAGCGGCCGGCCGGTCGAGCGCACGACCTCGAGCGCGCGGGCGATGCGGGCGGTATCGCCGGGGTTGAGCGCGGCGGCGCGTTCCGGGTCCTCGGCCTGCAGCGCGGCGTAAGCCTCCGTCACCGGGAGAGCGCGGACCGTTGCGCGGATCGCCGGGTCGATGGGCGGCACCGGGGCAATGCCGTCGAGCAGCGTGCGCAGGTAGAGGCCGGTCCCGCCGACGAGGATCGGTACCGCGCCGACGAGCTGCGTGTCCTCGATCTCGCGCTTCGCCGCCGCAGCCCAGTCCGCCGCAGAGCACGGCTCGGCGCCGTCCCACGCGCCGAACAGCCGGTGCTCGACACCCTGCATCTCCTCCTCGGTCGGGCGCGCGCTCAGCACACGAAGGTCGCGGTAGACCTGGGCACTGTCGGCGTTGATCACCACGCCGCGCGAACCGCGCCCGGCCAGCTCGAGCGCCAGCGCGACGGCCAGATCGCTCTTGCCGCTCGCGGTCGGCCCTGCAATGAGCGCGACCGCCCTGTTGCCCGGAGATTCCCCGTTGCTCATCGCGCGGCTGATAGCAGACCCCGCCACGCTGGAAACGCGCCTCGACGCGGCCTCGGCCGCGCTTGCCGAGGCGGACATGCCGATCGCCTCGGCCGTGCTGCTCGACCACTGGAGCGACGTGCTCCACCTCGCGCTGCCGCACGGCGACGTCGCCACGCTGCGCACAGTGCTCGACGAGCACTTCGCGCCGAGCGATGCGATCGTTGCCACAGATGAGCTGCGCGTGCCCGACGTGTTCGTGTCCGACATGGACTCGACGATGATCGGCCAGGAATGCATCGACGAGCTCGCCGACTACGCCGGGATCAAGCCGCAGATCGCCGCGATCACCGAGCGGGCCATGCAGGGCGAGCTCGACTTCGAGGCCGCGCTGCGCGAGCGCGTCAGGCTGCTCGAAGGCCTCGAGGAAGCGGCGATCCACGCCTGCCTTGCCGAGCGCATCCGCCCGATGGAGGGTGCGCGTACGCTGGTCGCGACACTGCGGAGCCGCGGCTGCCGCACGGTGCTGGTGACCGGCGGCTTCCACCATTTCGCCGATCCGGTCGCCGAGCAGCTCGGCTTCCAGCGCGTGGTCGCCAACCGCTTCGCCGTCGAGGCCGCCCGGCTCAGCGGCGTGCTCAACGGCCCGGTGATGGACGCGAGCGGCAAGGAGCGCGTACTGCGCGAGGAAATGGCCCGCCTCGGCGACAACGCCGTCAGCCTCGCCGCCGGCGACGGCGCCAACGACATCCCGATGCTCACCGCCGCGACCTACGGCATCGCCTACCGCGCCAAGCCCAGGGCGCGAGCGGCGGCCAACGGATGGATCGACCGAGGCGACCTGACCGCGATCCTCAAGCTGCTCGGTGTCCCCGAGCGCGAGTGGGTGATGGGGTAGGGGCAGGGCGAGCGATCCGGCTCGCACAATCTCCTCCTCCAACGTCATCCCGCTCGACTGACAACCGCGCCCAACCGTCATCCCGAACCTGTTTCGGGACCCATTTCTCCACTGGCGCGGATTTCTCGGCCAGGGCGCCCACCTTGCCCCCCGGTGGCTCCGCGGCTTGCAGCCCCCGCTGAGCTTACCGGAGGGCTCCAGGCCAGGCTGCCGATTGGGCCCCGAAACCAGTTCGGGATGACGGAAAGAGTGGGCGGAGAGAAATCTGTCCCCATTCCGCTGGGGCCCCGTGCCGGAACGAAGATCCTCTCCGTCGCGCAGCGATGGGGAGGGGGACCGCGCCCGAAGGGCGTGGTGGAGGGATCCTACGCTGCCAACGTCACCGTCGGCCGGTTCCGCATCGGCTCCCATCTCCACCGCGCCAGGCAACGCCAGGCCCATTCGAACGGGCCGTAGCGGTAGCGGTCGAGCCACCACTTCGACCACAGCAGCATCAGGGCCCAGACGAACGGCACGATCAGCCACGCCTCGCCGCGCGACAGCTCGCCGAACAGGCCGAGCCCGAAGCCGTAGAACAGCAGCGTGCCGATGAGCGTCGCGCCGAGGTAGTTGGTGAAGGCCGCACGGCCGACCGCCGCGAACCGGTCGGCGAGGGCACCGGGCCGGAAGACGAGCATGATCAGCGCCGCGTAGCCGAGCGCCGAGAACGGATGCATCGCCGAGACGTAGATCTGGTCCCACGGGAAGTAGGTCAGCGGGGCGAAGTCGTCGGCGAGAATGCGCCAGGCGGCATGGCCGTAGAGCGCCAGGCTCGCGCCGACGAGCACTCCGGCCACCTGCGCATACCGCCGCCGGGTCCAGCTGCCGGTCAGGAACCCGCTCTTGTAGCCGGCCATGCCGAGCAGCATCAGCCCGAGCGTCTCGAGCCCGTAGCCCGGCACCGAGTTGAACGGGCGCCAGGGCTGTTCGGCAACGGTCGCGCGGACGTGCGCCGGGATCGAGGCGTGTGCGGCCTTCTCCTGCGCCAGCCGTTCGGGGCTCGGGACAAGGCCCGCGAACTCGCGTTCGAGCGCCGCCCGTTGCTCCGCGGTTGCGGTCGGCGCGGCCTGGGCCTCAAGCTCGGCGATGCGCTGCATCCCGCCGACGGTGTTGGGCACGTATTGCAGGGCGAGCGCGATCGCCGCTGCGAACACCAGCCCGCGCACCGGGAGCCGCCAGAACACGAACGCGATCATCCCGACGAGCGCGTAGTTGGCGAGAATGTCGCCCCACCACAGCAGGTAGAAATGTGCGAGTCCGAACAGCAGCAGCACCACCATCCGCGGATAGTGCACGCGCCAGCCGGCCTTGCCCGCGGCCATCGCGCGCTCGATGACGAGCACCATCGAAGCGCCGAACAGGATCGAGAACAGGCTGCGGAACTTGCCGTCGACCACGACGAAGTTCGCCGCCCACATGATCCGGTCGCCGAGGCTCTCGAAGCCGTACGCCGGCGGATAGAAATAGGCCTGCTCGATCATCGCCATTCCGACGACGTTGACCGAGAAGATGCCCATGACGGCGATGCCGCGGATCACGTCGAGCGAAAGGATGCGGTCGGGTGTGGTCGTCGCCATGCGCAGCCCCCAAGTGTGCTATCCGGCTATAGCAGCGCACCGGCGCACGCGAGAGGCCCGGCGAAGTCGTTTGCCGATTTCCGTTGAAACCTTATCGGATGCGCGCGGCGATCCACGCGATCGGCAGCCCGACGCAGACGCAATGCGAGAAGAGCTGCCTGGCGATAGGAACGAGTTCGCTCGGCGTCTGGTAGGAGTCCCAGCGAAGCGGCAGCACGATCCAGTACATCACCAGCCACAGGACGAGGCCATAGAGGATGCCGGCGACCGGCCAGTACCGGTTCAGCAGCAAAACCCGCTTCGACGCCAGGAGATAGACCGCGACCATCGCCGCCATGATCCCGAAATGCGTGAGCAGCCCCAACGGCGCGCCGGCCGGACTTTCCGCCACCGCATCGCCGAACGGTCCGCTGGCGACGGTCTGCAGGACTGGCACCACGGACCCGGCGAAGACAAAGGCCGAGAGGATGTCGAGCGTGCCGGCGACGAGGGTGGCCAAGGCGATGGTGCGTGCCGTCATTCGGGCTCCCACTCCGATGGATCCGCAACCTGGCGAAGCATGGGTGCTGAAACAAGTTCAGCATGACGGGCGGACGCAAGAACTCTCCCTGCCCGTTTCGTCACCCTGAACGTGTTTCAGGGCCCATCTCTCCGCCTGCGCCGTCACCGGTTGCATCGACGCAAACCCATGCGGACCACCGAAGTGTCCGTCCGCAGCGTTTCCGACTTCCGCCGCGAAGTTCAGCCCTCCATCCACTCGCGGAAGAAGCTCTCGTGCGCCTCGCGCAGCGCGCCGAGCTTGACGCCGAACAGGCTGTCGCCGCCGACGGTGCCGATCCGGCGCACGCCCGCGGACGCCGTGTCGGCGTCGCGGGTACCCTTGGCGAGCTGCGCCTGGAACGCGGTGACGTCGGGCACGGTGACGAGGTATCGGCCCTGGTCCTCGCCGAACCACCAGGCGGCGAGCGTGTAGTCGGGGTGCGGCTCGACTTCGGCGCCGAGCCCGCCGGCGAGGGCCATTTCGGCGAGCGTCACGGCGATCCCGCCGTCCGAGACGTCGTGCACCGCGCTGACCAGGCCGGCCTCGATCAGCTCGCGCACGAACTCGCCCGAGTTCTTCTCCAGCGTCAGATCGACCGGCGGCGCGTCGCCGGCCTCGCGGCCGTGAATCTCGCGCAACCACAGCGACTGGCCGAGATGACCGCGCGTGCCGGCAGGAATTGCCCAGGCCTCGGCGCCGATCAGGTAGATCGCCTCGCCCTCGGCCTTGAAGCCGATCGTCGCCATCTTGCCGTAGTCGGCCATCAGCCCGACGCCGCCAATCGCCGGCGTCGGCAGGATCGCCGAGCCGCCGCCGGTCGCCTTGCTCTCGTTGTAGAGCGAGACGTTGCCCGAGACGATCGGGTAGTCGAGCACCTGGCACGCCGCGGCCATGCCCTCGAGGCAGCCGACGATCTGCGCCATGATCTCGGGCCGCTGCGGGTTGGCGAAGTTGAGGCAGTTGGTGATCGCCAGCGGCCTGGCACCGACGGCGGAGATGTTGCGGTAGGTCTCGGCGACCGCCTGCTTGCCGCCTTCGTAGGGATCGGCGTAGCAGTAGCGCGGGGTGCAGTCGGTGCTCATCGCCAGCGCCTTGCGGGTGCCGTGGACGCGCACCACCGCGGCATCGCCGCCCGACAGCTGCAGCGTGTCGGCGCCGACCTGGCTGTCGTATTGCTCCCAGATCCACCGGCGGCTCGCGAGGTCGGGCGAGGCCATCAGCTTCAGCAGGTCCGCGCCGACGTCGGCAGTGTCGGGCACCTCGCCGAGCGGCTCGACCTTCGCCCAGGCCCTGTACTCGTCGCGGCCGACGTGGGGCCGGTCGTAGAGCGGCGCCTCGTCGGCCAGCGGGGCGAGCGGAATGTCGGCCACGACTTCGCCGTTCCATTCGAGCACCATGTGCCCGGTGTCGGTCACCTCGCCGATCACCGCGAAATCGAGTTCCCACTTGCGGAAGATCGCCTCGGCCATCGCCTCCTTGCCGGGCTTGAGCACCATGAGCATGCGCTCCTGGCTCTCGCTGAGCATCATCTCGTAGGGCGTCATGCCCTCTTCGCGGCACGGCACCTTGTTCATGTCGAGCCGGATGCCCGCGCCGCCCTTCGAGGCCATCTCGACCGAGGACGAGGTGAGCCCCGCGGCCCCCATGTCCTGGATCGCGACGATGGCGTCGGTCGCCATCAGTTCCAGGCAGGCCTCGATCAGCAGCTTCTCGGTGAACGGGTCGCCGACCTGCACGGTCGGCCGCTTCTCCTCGGAATCCTCGCCGAAGTCGGCGCTGGCCATCGTCGCGCCGTGGATCCCGTCGCGTCCGGTCTTCGAGCCGACATAGACGATCGGATTGCCGACGCCGGTGGCGGCAGAATAGAAGATCTTGTCGGTCTCGGCGACGCCGACGGTCATCGCGTTGACGAGGATGTTGCCGTCGTAGGCCCTGTGGAAGTTGGTCTCCCCGCCGACCGTCGGCACGCCGACGCAGTTGCCGTAGCCGCCGATGCCCGCGACCACCCCCTGCACGAGGTGCTTCATCTTCGGATGGTCGGGTCGGCCGAAACGCAGCGCGTTGAGATTGGCTACTGGCCGCGCGCCCATCGTGAACACGTCGCGCAGGATGCCGCCGACTCCGGTCGCCGCGCCCTGGTAGGGCTCGATGTAGCTCGGGTGGTTGTGGCTCTCCATCTTGAAGATCGCCGCCTGTCCGTCGCCGATGTCGATCACGCCGGCGTTCTCGCCCGGGCCCTGGATCACCCACGGGGCCGAAGTCGGCAGCTTTTTCAGGTGGATGCGGCTCGACTTGTAGGAGCAGTGCTCGCTCCACATGACCGAGAAGATCCCGAGCTCGACGAGGTTGGGTTCGCGGCCCAGGGCCTTCAGGACGTGCTCGTATTCCTCCGGGCTGAGGCCGTGCTGCTCGACGATTTCGGGAGTGATCTCGGACATGGCTGGCCCGTTAGCGTTGCAGGGCCGGAAGCGCCAGCCTGCTTGCGAGCGCGTCGGGGGTTCTGGTTCACGCGGAGACGCGGAGTTGTGGAGCCGGCGGCGAAGCCGCAGAATTTCTCGCACAAAGACGCTAAGCCGCCAAGTGGCTTCGCACCCCCGTGAGGTTGCACGCGGCACCTTTGTGCCTTTGTGCGTAAACTCTGCTCCTTCGCAGCGGGGAAATGTCTCCGCGTCTCCGCGTGAATCAATGACCGGCAGGGCCGTGCGCTTGACCCACGCGCGCATCCTCGCCACACCACGGCCATGGACGAGACGGGCCCCGATATTACCACGATGAGCTTCGAGCAGGCGCTCAAGGCGCTCGAGGACGTGGTTCGCCAGCTCGAAAGCGGTGACGTGCCGCTCGACGAATCGATCGGGCTCTACGAGCGCGGCGAGGCCTTGCGGCGGCACTGCCAGGCCCGGCTCGACGCAGCGCAGGCGCGGATCGAGAAGATCGTCGCCGGCCCCGACGGCAAGGCCAGCTCCGCCGTGCCGTTCGACGCCGGCTGAGGCTGGACCGGCCGATGGGCCTCGTCCTCGCCGACGACCTGCTGGCGCGGAGCCTGCAGCGGATCCAGCGCGAGATCGACGAGGCGTTCGACCTGCTGCTGCCGGTTCCGGACGACGGCCGCGAGCGTCTCGTGCTCGCGATGCGCCACGCGGCGATCGGCGGCGGCAAGCGCGTGCGGCCGCTGCTGCTGGTCACGGTTGCCGAGATGCACGGCGCGTCGCGCAGCGCCGCCTTGCGCGCCGCTTGCGCGATCGAGGCGATCCACGCCTACTCGCTGGTCCACGACGACCTGCCGTGCATGGACGACGACGATCTCCGCCACGGCAAGGCGACCGTGCACAAGGCGTTCGACGTGGCGACCGCGGTGCTCGCCGGCGACGCGCTCCACGCGCTCGCCTTCGAGATCCTGGCGATGCCCGAAGTCAGCTCCGACCCGTTCGTGCGCGCCGAGCTCGTCGGCGCGCTGGCCGCCGCCAGCGGCTGCAACGGCATGGCCGGCGGGCAGATGATGGACATTGCCGTCGAAGGCGAGGAGGTCGACCTGCGCACGGTCACCCGGCTGCAGCAGCTCAAGACCGGCGCGCTGCTCGGCGCGGCGGTCGAGATGGGGGCGATCCTCGCCAAGGTGCCCGACGAGGGCCGCGGGCACCTGCGCGCCTATGCGCGCGACATCGGCCTCGCGTTCCAGATCGCCGACGACCTGCTCGATCACGAGGGCGACGAGCGCAAGGCCGGCAAGGCGCTGCGCAAGGACGCCGGCAAGGGCAAGGCGACCTTCGTCTCGCTGATGGGCGCCGAGGCCGCACGCCACCAGGCCCGCGCGCTGAGCGAACAGGCGATCGGCCACCTCAACGGCTACGGCGAGGAAGCCGACGTCCTGCGCGCGCTGGCGCGCTTCGTGGTGGAGCGCGACTCATGACCGGGCGCATCGGACTCTATCCCGGCACCTTCGACCCGGTAACGCTCGGCCACGCCGACATCATCCGCCGCGGGGCCAAGCTGGTCGACCGGCTGATCATCGGAGTCACCACCAATCCCTCGAAGGACCCGATGTTCAGCCCCGAGGAGCGGATCGAGATGGTCCGCGCCGAGGTCGCCCGGCAGGGGCTCGGCAACGTCGAGGTGCGCGGGTTCGATGCCCTGCTGATGAAGTTCGCCGAAAGCGTCGGCGCGTCGGTGATCGTCCGCGGGCTGCGCGCCGTCGCCGACTTCGAGTACGAGTACCAGATGGCCGGCATGAACCAGCGGCTCAACGACCGGATCGAGACGGTCTTCCTGATGGCCGACGTCTCGCTGCAGCCGATCGCCTCGAAGCTGGTCAAGGAGATCGCCCTGTTCGGCGGCGAGATCGCGCCTTTCGTCAGTCCCGCGGTGCGCGAGCAGGTGCTCGCCCGCGTCAGCGAGATCGGCCGCCGCGGCCAACTGTAACCGTTCATTGATCTGTCAGCGCCTTGCCGGTAGGGGCGACGGCGCATTTCGAGGATCTGCCTTTCCGATGACTTTTCGCCTGATTGCCGCGGCGTTCGCCCTTTTATTCGCCGCGACCCCAGCCCTCGCCCAGGAAGACGCGACGCCAGAGGTGCAGGCGCCGATGGCGCTGTCGGTCGATGCCGACCTGACGCACGATCCGGAGAACATCCTCTTTCTCGACCTGTCGAACGGCAAGCGGGTGGCGATCCGGCTGATGCCGCAGTGGGCTCCGAAGCATGTCGAGCGGATCAAGACGCTGACCCGCCAGGGGTTCTACGACGGGGTCATCTTCCACCGCGTGATCGACGGTTTCATGGCCCAGACCGGCGACCCGACCGGCACCGGCCGCGGCGGCTCCGACCTTCCCGACCTCGAGGCCGAGTTCAACGCGTTTCCGCACGTGCGCGGCACGGTGTCGATGGCTCGCGCGGCCGACGAGAACAGCGCCAACAGCCAGTTCTTCATCGTGTTCTATCCGCGCTTCTCGCTCGACCGGCGCTACACCAACTTCGGCCGCGTGATCGCCGGGATGGACGCGGTCGACGCGATCGAGCGTGGCGAGCCGCCGGCCAACCCGACGCGCATCCTGCAGGCATCGATCGCCGCCGACAACAAGCCGCAGCGCCTGCCCGAGCCCGAGCCCGTCGTGCCGCTGGCGCCGCCGGCCGAGATCAACCCGCTCGACCTCGGCAATCCCCTGTCCAATTGACCGCCATCCCGGCGAAGGCCGGGACTGCGTTCCATCAGCGCAGCGCTCTTGGCACGAGGTACCGGCCTTCGCCGGGATGACGAGGCGCGTCGGATGACCCTATTGTCGGGGACTGTCCCCCCAGTGGGAACTGTTCCCCCAGTGGGGACTGTCCCCGTTCTCGCAAGACCCGCTCATCCCGAGCTTGTCGAAGGACGCACGCTGACCTAGCGGCTCGTCATGCGCGTCGACCTGTTCGATTTCGAGCTCCCCCCGGAACGCATTGCCTTGCGCCCCGCGCGGCCGCGCGACGCTGCCCGGATGCTCGTCGTCCCCGGCGAGGGTCGGTTCGAGGATCGCACGGTGCGCGAGCTGCCGGGCCTGCTGCGTGCCGGTGACGTGCTGGTGTTCAACGACACCCGCGTGATCCCCGCGCAGCTCGAGGGCCGGCGCGGCGAGGCGCGGATCGGCGCGACGCTGCACAAGCGGCTCGACCTCAGGCGCTGGCAGGCCTTCGTGCGCAACGCCAGGCGGCTGCGCGAGGGCGACACGGTGGAATTCCCGGCGGATGTCAGGGCCACGGCCGAGCGACGCCATCCCGACGGCAGCTGGACGCTCGCCTTCGCCGGCGACGAGCCGGTCGAGGTCCTCCTCGAGCGCGCCGGCCGGATGCCGCTGCCGCCCTACATCGCCGGCAAGCGCCCCGCCGACGAGGCCGACCGCGAGGACTACCAGACGATCTTCGCGCGCGAAGACGGCGCCGTCGCCGCCCCGACCGCGGCGCTGCACTTCACACCCAACCTGCTTGCCGCGCTCGGAGCGGCCGGGATCGGGCGCGAAACCCTGACGCTCCACGTCGGCGCGGGCACATTCCTCCCCGTCAAGGCCGAGGACACGGCGAACCACGCGATGCATGCCGAGTGGGGCCGGATCGACGCCGCCACCGCCGAGCGGCTCAACGCCGCGCGGGCGCGGGGAGGGCGCCTGATCGCGGTCGGCACCACCAGCCTGCGCCTGCTCGAAAGCGCCGCGGCCGAGGACGGCACGATCCGCGCGTTCGAAGGCGACACCGCGATCTTCATCACCCCCGGCTACCGCTTCCGCGCGGTCGACGGTCTGATGACCAACTTCCACCTGCCGCGCTCGACCCTGTTCATGCTGGTCTCGGCGCTGATGGGCCTCGAGCGGATGCAGGCAGCCTATGCGCACGCGATCGCCGAGGAATACCGCTTCTACAGCTACGGCGACGCCTCGCTGCTGCTGCCTTGGGCACGCACACACCTCATCGCGCCCAACACCGTCCCTCGTCGTCATCCCGAACTTGTTTCGAGACCCCTTCCGCCTCCCGCGCGGATCGCTCGGTCGAGGCGACCGTGGCTCCGCCGCCCACCGCCAGCGCGCCGCTCCTCCGATAGATCCGGGCCCGGCGGCCAGATGGGTCCCGAAACAAGTTCGGGATGACGGAAAGCGTGAGCGCAGCGCTGGGGGCCGGACCCGACAACCTTGCAATCCGTTCATCCGCCGCCATCTTGCGGCGCGGTGACCGATCCGATTCTCGACATCCGCAACCTGTCAAAGACCTACAAGGGCGGCACCACGGCGCTCGCGGGTGTCGACCTGCAGATCCGCAAGGGCGAGATCTTCGCGCTGCTCGGCCCCAACGGAGCCGGCAAGACCACGCTGATCGGTGCCGTATGCGGCCTGCTCAGGCCCAGCGGCGGGACGATCGAGGCGTTCGGGCTCGACGTCGAGCGGCACTGGCGCGAGGTGAGGCGGCGCATCGGCCTCGTGCCGCAGGAACTGGCATTCGACATGTTCGCGCGGGTCGAGCACGCGGTAAACTATTCCCGCGGCATGTTCGGTTGCCCGCCCAACCCGGCCCGGATCGAGGAAGTGCTGCGCTCGCTGAGCCTGTGGGACAAGCGCGACGCCAGGATCATGGAGCTGTCGGGCGGGATGAAGCGCCGGGTGATGATCGCCAAGGCGCTGAGCCACGACCCCGACGTGCTGTTCCTCGACGAGCCGACCGCAGGCGTCGACGTCGAACTGCGGCGCGACATGTGGAGGCAGATCGGCGCCCTGCGCGACAGGGGCACGACGATCATCCTGACCACGCACTACATCGAGGAAGCGCAGGAGATGGCCGACCGCGTCGGCGTGATCAACAGGGGCCGCCTGCTGCTGGTCGACGACAAGGCGACCATCATGGCCAAGCTCGGCAGCACCGAAGCGCGGATCGTGCTGGCCGAGCCGCTTGCCGGGCTGCCGCCTGCCCTGGCGCAATACCCGGTTTCGCTCGAGGACGACGGGCGCCGGCTGGTCTACCGCGGCGGTGACGGCACCGGAAAGGGCAAGCGCGAGGCGGCCGAGGTCATCAGGACGCTTGTCGCCGAGGGCATCGCCTTCGAGGAGATCGACACCCGCGAATCCAGCCTCGAGGACATCTTCGTCGACCTGGTCGAGCGTGGCGAGGTGCCGGCATGAACGTCCGGGGCGCCATCGCGATCTTCAACAACGAGCTGGCGCGGTTCTTCCGCACGGTGTTCGGCTCGCTGCTGTCGCCTGTGCTGACGACGAGCCTCTACTTCATCGTCTTCGGCGCAGCGATCGGCTCGCGGATGCAGGATGTCGGCGGCGTCTCGTACGGCGCCTTCATCGTTCCCGGCCTGCTGATGCTGACGCTGCTCAGCGAGAGCACCTCCAACGCCAGCTTCGGCATCTATATGCCGCGCTTCACCGGGGCGATCTACGAGCTGCTCAGCGCGCCGGTCGGCGTCGCGGAGACGCTGATCGGGTTCGTCGGCGCGGCGGCGATGAAGTCGCTGATCATCGCCGGGATCATTCTCGTGACCGCGATGCTGTTCGTCGACTACTCGATCGCCCACCCGGTGCTGGCGGTCGGCTACATCGTCCTCGTCGCCTCGGCATTCTCGCTGTTCGGCTTCATCCTCGGCATCTGGGCCGACGGGTTCGAGCGGCTGTCGATCATCCCGATGCTCGTGCTGACCCCGCTGACCTTTCTTGGCGGCACCTTCTACTCGGTCGACATGCTGGAAGAGCCCTGGCGGACGGTCGCCCAGTTCAACCCCGTGTTCTACCTCGTCAACGGCCTGCGCTGGACTTTCACCGGCAGTGCCGACGTTTCGATCGGGCTCGCCTTCGGCATGACGCTGGGCTTCGTCGTGCTGTGCGTTGCAGTGATCGCGGTGATCTTCCGCACGGGGTGGCGGCTGCGCGGCTGAGCGGCTACCAAGTCTTCATGGCCTCGCACGCGCGCCTTCTCGTTCTCTGCCTCGCCGTGGTGCCGGTGCCCGCAGTGGCCGAGCTCCCCGAGCCGGTCCGCGCGATGATCGAAGCCGCGATCGACGGCGGCGATCCTGCAAAGGTCGCCGCGGTCGTCGAAGTTGCACGCAAGACCAATCCCGACGACGTCGCGGAAATCGACGCGCTGTACCGGGCGTTCAGGACGCGGCAGGCGGAGCTCGCCGCCGAGAAGAAGGCACGCGAGGAGGAGGCCATTCGCACGGCCGGCCTGTTCGAGAACTGGAAGGGGCGTGGCCAGATTGGCGCGTTCCACACCACCGGCAACACGGACAATGTCGGGGTAACCCTGAGCCTAGCGATCACGCGTACCGGCATCGACTGGGAGCACAGGGTGCGGGCCACGGCCGACCTGCAGCGCAGCCAGGGGCGGACCACGCGCGAACAGTATCTGGTTTCCTATGAACCCCGGTACGAGATCGAAAGCGACCTGTTCGTCTACGGTCTCGGACAGTTCGAACGTGACCGCTTTCGCGGTTTCTCGGGTCGCTATTCGGTTTCGGGCGGCCTCGGCTACAAATTGCTCGACAGCCAGGGTGCGCAGTTGTCGATCAAGGCGGGGCCCTCATGGCGGTATGTCGAACTCCTCGACGGCACGAGCGACTCCAGTTTTGGCGGCCTCGCTGGTCTCGACTTCGATTGGCAACTCGCGCGGAACCTGAAGCTGACGCAGGACGCGAATCTGGTTGCCGATTCGGGCGGTGCGGCGACGGTAATCGTCGACTCGACCTCGACGAGCGTGCTCCTGACTACGGGGCTCGAGGCACGCATCGGCAAAGGCCTCAGCACGCGGCTCACCTATACCATCGATTATGACAGCAATCCGCAGCCGAATTCGGTCTCTACGGACACGTTGTCGCGCTTCACGCTGGTCTACGACTTTTAGGGCTTGGGGAGATGCGCCGCTGCGGCTAGCGCGCGGTCGCGATGACCCGCTTCCGGTTCACGATAGACGCGACTGACGGCAAGGCACGCACCGGGCGCATCCGGATGCGCCGCGGCGAGGTTCGCACGCCGGCCTTCATGCCTGTCGGCACGGCCGCAACGGTCAAGGCGATGAAACCGGAGGCCGTGCGCGAGAGCCGGGCCGACATCATCCTCGGCAACACCTACCACCTGATGCTGCGCCCCGGTGCCGAACGGGTCGCCCGGCTCGGGGGGCTGCACCGGTTCATGAACTGGCCGCGCCCGATCCTGACCGACAGCGGGGGCTACCAGGTCATGAGCCTCAGTGACCTGCGCAGGCTAAGCGAGCAGGGTGTCGAGTTCCGCAGCCATCTCGACGGCTCGAAGCACATGCTCACGCCCGAGCGCTCGATCGAGATCCAGCGCCTGCTCGGCTCTGACATCGTCATGGCGTTCGACGAGTGCCCGCGCACCGACCGACCGCGCGACGAGATCGCCGCCTCGATGGAACTGTCGATGCGCTGGGCCAGGCGCAGCCGCGGCGCGTTCGATGCCGGCGGCGAACACGCCGAGCGTGCGGCGCTCTTCGGCATCCAGCAGGGCGCGCTCGACGAGGACCTGCGGTTGCAGAGCGCGCAGGCGCTGCGCGAAATCGGCTTCGACGGTTACGCGATCGGCGGGCTTGCCGTGGGGGAAGGGCAGGAAGCGATGTTCGCCACGCTCGACTTCGCTCCCGGCCAGCTGCCGGAGGACGCTCCGCGCTACCTGATGGGCGTGGGCAAGCCCGACGACCTCGTCGGCGCGGTCGAGCGTGGAATCGACATGTTCGACTGCGTGCTGCCGACCCGATCTGGCCGAAACGGCCAGGCGTTCACCTGGACCGGCCCGCTCAACTTGCGCAACGCGCACCACGCCGAAGACGCCGGCCCACTCGACCCGCGCTGCCCGTGCCCGACCTGCGCCCACTATTCGCGCGCCTATCTGCACCACCTGCAGAAGGCCGGTGAGATCCTCGGCGCGATGCTCGTGACCGAGCACAACCTGTGGTTCTACCAGCAGCTCATGCAGGCGATGCGCGACGCGATCGGGGAAGGGCGCTTCGCCGGCTTCGCGGCGGACTTTCGCCGCGACTACCTGTCCCGCTGAACCGTCGCCGTTTCCAGGCGGGTGCCCGGATAAGCGACGAAGCGCCCGCTGCGGCGGTCGAAGAAGCCGGCGCCGATGGCGTTCGCGAAGCGTTGGGCGAGGCCCAGGTCGGAATACCACTTGCCGATGCGATGGGGGGTCACGAAACGAAACTTGATCATTGCCCGCGATGAATGCCGAGAGGCCCGTCGGGTTCCGCAGGTATTTGAAAAGGCGTCGGCAATCAGGCGGAAAAGCGTCCGGCGGGGGGCTAGGCGGACGATACGAGCACAGAAGGTGCCGCCGATGTTCCCTTGCAATTTGCTCGGCACAGAGTCACCCTCCGCGCAGTAAAGGGACTGAGGGGCGTAAATACATGAAGTTTAGTCGTTTCGCCGCGCGCGCAAGCGTGCTGGCGTTCGCTGCGGTGACATCTGCCGGCGGCGCGCAATCGGTCGATCCACTGGCCGAGAAGTTCGGCGCCCGTGAATCCGTCCGAGACATCAGCATCTCGCCCGAAGGCAGCCACATCGTTCTCGTCGCACCGCGCCCCGACGGAGGGGAGAGCGCAGTGGTCGTTTCGCTGGCCGACGGCTCGGCGGTTCCGGTGCTGGGCGCGAACGGGACGACCGAGCAGATTGTAGGCTGCTCCTACGTCATCGAGACCCACGTCGTGTGCGAGCTCTACCTGCGCAAGGGTACCGGTCTCGACGTCGAGACCGGTACCCGGCTCGTATCGGTCAGCGCGGACGGAAAGAAGATGCAGCAGCTGACCGCCGAGATGCGGTCGACTGCGCTGTGGGACAGCTATTCGGGCGGGGCGATCGTCGACTTGAACGTCCCGGGCAAACCGAATTCGATTCTCATGACGCGCTACTTCGCTCCCGAGGTCCAGGCCGGGAGGGTGGCCGCGAATACCTTCGAAGGCCTGGCGGTCGAGGAAGTCGACATTGTCACATTGCAGCGCAGGCGGGTCGAGAACCCGCGCGAGTCGGCAGTCGGCTACGCTTCAGACGGCCACGGCAACGTTCGCCTGATGGCAACGCAGCCTACGCGAGAAAGCGGCTACGCCAGGCGCCAGGTGAATTTCTCCTACCGCCCGATGGGAGGGAACTGGTCCCCGCTTTCGACCGTGACGTTCGACGCAGGGATTTCGACCGGTTTCCAGCCGGTCGCCGTCGATGCGGCCGAAAACGTTGCGTACGGTTTCGCGTCCAACAACGGCTTCCGGGGCCTGTTCCGCATGGCGTTGGACGGCAGCGGCACGACCTCGCTGGTGCTCGGGCGCAACGATACCGACATCGACGGATTGCTTCGCATAGGCCGCAACCAGCGCATCGTGGGCGCGACTTACGCCACCGACCGTCGCGAGTTCGAATACTTCGACCCCGAGCTGAAACGGTTGTCCGAAGCGCTTGCGAGGGCGCTCGGCGGAAACAAGTTCGTCAGCATCGTCGATTCCACTGCCGACGAGGGCAAGCTGCTGATCTATGCGGGCAGCGATACCGACCCAGGCGCCTACTATCTCTACGACAAGTCGACCCGTCAGCTCGCGCAGCTGTTCCCCGCGAGACCGGAACTGGCTGGCGTCGCGCTCGGTGAGATGCGATCGATCCAGTATCCGGCTTCGGACGGGACCATGGTGCCGGGCTATCTTACGCTGCCCGCCGGAAGCGACGGCAAGAACCTGCCCGCGATCGTCATGCCGCACGGCGGACCGCAGGCGCGCGACGAATGGGGCTTCAACTGGCTCGCACAGTATTTTGCGGCCAGGGGCTACGCTGTACTCCAACCGAACTTTCGCGGATCCGCGGGCATGGGCGTCGCATGGTTCGACAAGAATGGCTGGCAGGCGTGGGAGACCGCAGTCGGAGACGTCAACTCGGCCGGCCGCTGGCTGCAGGACCAGGGCATCGCCGCATCCGGCAAGCTGGCGATCGTCGGCTGGTCCTACGGCGGCTACGCCGCGCTGCAATCGCAAGTACTCGACCCCGAACTGTTCCAGGCTGTGGTCGCGATCGCACCGGTGACCGACCTTGAGCGCTGGCGCGAGGAATTCCGCAACCGCGCGAACTATCTTGTGATGGACAATTTCATCGGCCGCGGACCGCATCTCGAGGCCGGGTCACCGGCGCGTCATGCCGCTTCGTTCAAGGCCCCGGTGCTGCTGTTCCACGGCGATGCGGACATCAATGTCGGCATGAGCGCCTCTCGGCTGATGGAGAGCCGTCTCAAGGTTGCGGGCAAGCCGGTGACCTACGTCGAGTTCCACGATCTCGACCACCAGCTCGACAGTGCCGAGGTTCGGGCGCGCATGCTGTCGCAAACCGACGAGTTTCTGCGCCGCCATCTCGGCCTGTAGACGGAGAAGGGCGGCCCCACGGGCCGCCCGTTACCTCGGCACTCGCGAAGCGCTACCGACCGCGGAACGTCGGATACTCCGATGCCGCAATCGCGGCGCCGGTGGCACAGGGTCCCGGCTTGCGCCGGGACGACGACGTCAGCGCGAGTAGAACTCGACCACGAGGTTCGGTTCCATCGTCACCGGATAGGGAACCTCGTCGAGCTTCGGCACGCGGGCGAAGGTCACCTTGTCGGTGCCGTCGGGAACGACGTAGTCGGGGATGTCGCGCTCGGGCAGGCTCTGCGCCTCGATCACCAGCGCCATTTCCTTGGCCTTGTCGCCGAGGCTGACGACGTCGCCCGGCTGCACGCGGCGGCTGGCGATGTTGCACTTCACGCCGTTGACGCGGATGTGGCCGTGGCTGACGAGCTGCCGCGCGGCGAAGATCGTCGGCGCGAACTTGGCGCGGTACACCACCATGTCGAGCCGCTGCTCGAGCAGGCCGATCAGGTTCTGGCCGGTGTCGCCCTTCATGCGATCGGCTTCCTGATAGGTCCGCTTGAATTGCTTTTCGGTGACGTCGCCGTAGTAGCCCTTGAGCTTCTGCTTGGCGCGCAGCTGCAGGCCGAAGTCGCTCATCTTGCCCTTGCGGCGCTGGCCGTGCTGGCCCGGGCCGTAGGAACGGCGGTTCACGGGGCTGTGCGGACGGCCCCAGATGTTCTCGCCCATGCGGCGGTCGAGTTTATGCTTGGCGCTCTTGCGCTTCGACATGCGTCGATACTCCAATTTGCTGTCGCCGCCCCTGTGGCAGCGCTTCAACCCGGCATCGCACCGACGAACCTTGCGTTCGCCGCGGCCGCCGCTTCACCGGGGTGCGGGGCCAATTGCGAGCGGCGCCCTTGGCCGCTCGAGGGCGAAAAGTCAACGGAGAAGGAGCCGTCAGTTGGACTGCGCGGGGTTCGCGCCGCCGGCCGCCGCGCCCTGCATCTGGCTTACACCGCGGTACGTCTTGCCGTTGACCTCACGCCATTGAGCTGCGGTCAGGCAAACGCGGGTACGCCGCGTGAGCGAACCGGTGGCGCGTTCGGTGCGGCAGATCTTCTTCTCTTCCTGGGGTTCGGTCTCACTGGGCGCAGCCGTCTGGCCCGTCGGTGCGCTTTCGCCAGCGTGTCCAGCCTCGTCGCCGCCTGATGTCGGCGCCGCCGCCATGGCACCTGCGGACGCGAGTATCGCCGCCGTTGCTAGGAAACCCGTCATCATCTTCATCCCGCGCACTCCCTCGACCGGCCAAACCTTAACGTCTGCGCTCTAGACAAGGAATAGCCTGTTGGCGCGGTGATACAAATTGACACGGTGAGGCGACTGGAATGCGACCCACTTGCCGCCTCGCGCCAGCCCGCCTCGACTCTTGCGGAGCGGGTATCCCCGTTGCATCCGGGCCCCGGCAGACGAGATCCTAGGATGGCACGCAGCTCGGTGCGCCCGACGCACCGCCCTGCAACTCGTCGACGCGCGCCAGTCCTCAATCCTTCCGAGGCGGCTTCTCCAGCGCGCTCAGCACGCCGCGCATCGTGCGTACTTCAAGGTGGTTCCAGCCCGGCTTGGTCAGCATCGTGCGCAGCGTCCGCCGGGTCGCCGCAGCGCGGCTCGCCGGGAAGAAGTAGCGCCGCGGTTCGAGCAGCCGCTCGAAATGGGCGATCAGCTCGTCGAGCTCGGCCTGCGGCGCCGGGGGCAGCAGCTCTTCCGCCGTAGGCTGCGCCACGGCTCCGGCGGCCGCCTGCTTCGACCATTCGTAAGCGCACAGGATCACCGCCTGGGCAAGGTTCAGCGAGGCGAAGTCCGGATTGACCGGCACCGTGATGATCGCCCGTGCCAGCGCGACATCGTCGGTCTCGAGCCCCGAGCGCTCGGGCCCGAACAGGATCGCGCTGCGTCCCGGCTGCACGGCAATGTCCCGAGCGGCCGCCTCCGGCGTCAGCACGGGCTTCGTGACCCCGCGCTTGCGCACGGTCGTCGCATAGACGTTCGAGCAATCGGCAACCGCCTCGGCCACGCTGTCGTAAACCCGGGCCTTCGCCAGCACCTCGTCGGCGCCCGAGGCGGCCGGGCCGGCGGCCGGGTTGGGCCACCCGTCGCGCGGGGCCACCAGCCGCATCTCGGTCAGCCCGAAATTGAGCATCGCCCGCGCCGCCTTGCCGATGTTCTCGCCGAGCTGCGGGCGGACGAGGACGATCGCCGGGGCGTCAGTGCCCGCCGACATCGCGCACGCTGCTGGCGAATTCCTCGAAGTCCCGCGCTTCCGAGAAGTCGCGGTAGACCGAGGCGAAGCGGATGTAGGCGACCGAATCGAGCTGGCGCAGGCCCTCCATCACCATCTCGCCGATCCGCGAGGAGGGCACTTCGCCTTCGCCCGAGGTCTCGACCTGCCGCTGGATCCCCGACACGAGCTGGTCGAGCCGTTCCTGCGCTATCCCGCGCTTGCGGCAGGCGAGGGTGACCGACTGCTCGAGCTTGGCGCGGTCGAACGGTTCCCGCCGGTCGCCGCTCTTGACCACCGTGACCTCGCGCAGCTGCACCCGCTCGAACGTGGTGAAGCGCCCGCCGCAGCTCTCGCACTGGCGGCGGCGGCGGATCGCGGTGTTGTCCTCGGTCGGCCGCGAATCCTTTACCTGGCTGTTGTCGTGGGCGCAGAACGGGCAGCGCAAGTTACGGGCGCAGCCTCTTGTAGAGCATGAAACCCGCGCCGGCGACGAGCCCGATCGGCCAGGTCACCACCGGCAGGATGGCGCCGGCGACGGCACCGACGCCAGCGCCGATCAGCACCGGCTTGGTCGAGGGATGCGCCGCGCCTTCCTTGGCCATGCCCTTGATCTCGGCCGCGGCTTCGGACAGCAGGTCGTCGCCTCGCGGTGCGTTGGGATCGCTCATGGCCTCACCTCCCGGGATAGACGGGGAACGCCTCGCACAGTTCCGCGACCCGGCGCCGCACGCTTTCCTCGACCTGTGCGTCGCCTTCGTCGCCGTTCTTGCGCATGCCTTCGAGCACTTCGGCGATCAGCCCGCCGACCTTGCGGAACTCGGCCGGGCCGAACCCGCGCGTGGTCGCCGCCGGGGTGCCGAGCCGGATGCCCGAGGTCTTCGTCGGCGGCAGCGGATCGAACGGAATCGCGTTCTTGTTGCAGGTCAGGAACGCCCGGTCGAGCCCGACCTCGGCCGCCTTGCCGGTGACTTCCTTGGGCGACAGGTCGACCAGCATCAGGTGGTTGTCGGTCCCGCCCGAGACGATCTTGAGCCCGTGCTCCTCGAGGCTAGCGGCGAGCGCCTTGGCGTTCTCGACCACCGAGCGCGCATAGGCCTTGAACTCCGGCCGCAGCGCCTCGCCGAAGGCGACCGCCTTGGCCGCGATCACGTGCACCAGCGGCCCGCCCTGCATGCCGGGGAACACCGCACTGTTGAACTTCTTCGCCAGCGCCTCGTCGTTGGTCAGGATCACGCCCGAGCGCGGTCCGCGCAGGCTCTTGTGCGTGGTCGTGGTGACGACGTGCGCGTGCGGGAACGGCGAGGGATGTACGCCCCCCGCGACGAGTCCCGAGAAGTGCGACATGTCGGCCAGCAGGTACGCGCCCACCTCGTCGGCGATCTCGCGGAACGCGGCGAAGTCCCAGTGCCGCGGATAGGCGGTCGCGCCGGCGATGATCAGCTTCGGCTTGTGCTCCTGCGCCAGCCGGCGGATCGCCTCCATGTCGAGCCGCTGGTCCTCGCGCCGCACGCCGTAAGGCACCGCGTTGAACCACTTGCCGCTCATGTTGACCGGCGAACCGTGCGTCAGGTGTCCGCCCGCCGCGAGGTCGAGCCCCATGAAGGTGTCGCCCGGATTGAGCAGCGCGAGGAACACCGCCTGGTTCATCTGGCTGCCCGAATTGGGCTGGACGTTGGCGAACTGGCAGCCGAACAGCTGCTTGGCGCGCTCGATCGCCAGCGTCTCGACCTGGTCGGCGTATTCGCACCCGCCGTAGTAGCGCCGGCCCGGGTAGCCCTCGGCGTACTTGTTGGTGAACACCGACCCGGTCGCCTCGAGCACCGCCGGGCTGGCGATGTTCTCGCTCGCGATCAGCTCGATCCGGTCGCGCTGGCGGCCGAGTTCGCGGCCGATGATCGCGGCGACTTCGGGATCGGCCTCGGCGAGGCTGTCGTGCCAGAACCGCTGCAGCGGATCGGCCGCCGTCGCGCGTGCGGTCTCTTGGGCGGCTTCCTGGGTAAGCGAACTCATGCGTCAGGCGTCCTGCGGGATCTTCGAAAGCTTCTCCACCCGGCGGGTGTGGCGCCCGCCGGAAAACTCGGCGCCGAGGAACGCCTCGACGCAGGCCCTGGCCATGTCGCTGCCGACGAGGCGCGCGCCGAGGGCGATTGCGTTGGCATCGTTGTGCGTCCGCGCGAGCCGGGCCGAGACCGGCTCGGAAACCAGCGCGCAGCGTACCGCCGGGTTGCGGTTCATCGCGATCGCGATGCCGATCCCGCTGCCGCACAGCGCGATCCCGCGCTCGGCCTCGCCCGCGGCGAGATGCTCGGCGAGCCGGTAGCCGTAGTCGGGATAGTCGACCGACTCGCTGCCGTGCGTGCCGAGGTCGGCAACCTCGTGGCCGATTCCGGCGAGCCATTCGGCGAGCTCGGCCTTGAGCGCGAGCGCGGCATGATCGGAAGCGAGGGCGATCTTCATGGGGCGCACATAGGCGTTGCCTGCCCTGCGTGCCACCGCAATTCCGCTTTTTTCCCCGCGAGCGTGGCTATAGGCTCGCCGGCGGGAGGACAGGGGCATGGCATCGGCCGCCGAGGACGCTCTGGCGCGCATCTTCGCCGACTCCGCGCCGCGGCGCTTCGGCACCGGGTGGATCAGCGGCGTGCTCGCCGTCGTGCTCGGCGTGCTGTCGGTCGCGGCGGTGCTGTGCCTGCATTTCCCGCAGTGGCTGACCGTGCCCGAGCTGCGCTCGCGCTATCCGCTCGAACTGGTCCGCCTCGCGATCGACCTGGCGATCCTCGCCACGCTGGCGCTGGCCGGGCTGTCGCTGCTGCTGCGGCGCAAGAAGGCGCTCGGCATCGCCGGGCTGGCGCTGGCCACGCTTGCCCTCGCGCTCGGCGCCGGCGGGGTCGAGATCGAGCACCCCGGCGAGAGCACGGTCTACATCGGCCTCGACTGGTTCGTGCTCGGCGTGCTCTCCACCGCCGCGCTGTTCGTCCCGCTCGAACGCGCCTTCGCGCTGCGCCGCGAGCAGGGCCCCTTCCGCCACGGCTGGCTGACCGACACGCAGTACTTCTTCATGAGCCACGCGCTGGTCCAGCTGATGAGCGTGCTGGTGCTCGCTCCCGCCGTGGCGCTCGGCGACGCGCTGGCGGTGCCGGCATTCCAGCGCGCCGTCCAGGCGCTTCCGCTCCTCGTGCAGTTCGCGCTCTGCGTGCTTCTCGCCGACCTCGCGCAGTACTGGGTTCACCGCGCGTTTCACGCGGTGCCCTGGCTGTGGCGCTTCCACGAGGTGCACCATTCGGCCGAGCGGATGGACTGGATCGCCGGCTCGCGGCTGCACCTGGTCGACGTCGTCGTCACCCGCGGCCTGGTGCTGCTGCCGCTCGTGGTCGCGGGCTTCGACCAGCGCGCGGTGTTCGCCTACCTCGCGCTGGTCTCGTTCCACGCGGTGTTCATCCACGCCAACTTCGCCCCGTGCGCCCGCTGGCTCGAGCGGTGGATCGCGATGCCGCGCTTCCATCACTGGCACCACGCGCTCGACGCGGAGGCGGTCGACCGCAACTTCGCCGTCCACCTGCCGATGCTCGACCGCTGGTTCGGCACGCACTACCTGCCGGCCGATGCCTGGCCGCAGGGCTACGGCGTCTCCGGCGTGCGCGCCCCCGACGGCTATTTCCGGCAGTTGCTCTGGCCGCTGAGCCGGCGCGAGCCGCCGCCGGCCCGTGAATGAGGTCGGCCGCCTTCGCGGCACAGCAAAAGCCCCGGCGGCGCTGGGCCGTCGGGGCTCCTGAAAACATCTTCGATCTCTCGAAGGTGTCTCATGACCGAAGGATTTTCATCGTTCGGTAAGGCAGAAACGCGGGACGCCCCGGGCGGTTCCTGAAAGCCACGAAGAATCTTCACGGCTAGATCGCCGGGCGGTAATCCCCGCGCAGCGTCAGCATGTAGTCCACAAGCGCCTCGACCTCGGGCCCTTCGAGGTAGAACTCCATCTCCTCGGGATAGTTGTGCGCATCGCGCAACCAGTCGCCAAGCGTCTCGCGCGTAAGCCCCTCCTGGTTGACGATCGCCGGGAACGGCGGCGCCTCGGGATGGGGCGAGATCTGCCGCCGCTCGACCGCGTGGCATCCGCCGCACGAGCCCTGCGCGAACGCCAGCCCCGGATCGTGCCTTGCCGGCGCGCCTGCCTGCGGCGCGGCGGCGGGCTGGCAGGCGGCGAGCAGCACGGCGAGGCAGGGCAGGGGCAGGGCGTGCAAGGGATCGTCTCCGTTGTAGGCGGCGGGGATAACCGAGCGCCGTTCGCCGCGCCACCACGGAGACCGCCGCACCAGCTCATAAGCCGATATGGCAGATGCTACCTGATGTCCGCGCTGAAGTGGGACACTGCGAACATGTCCCACTCGCGCACCATATGACCCCCTCCGGCATGCAGCGTTCTGATAGGCCGGTCACTCGAATGAAAAGGGCCGCCCGATGGGCGGCCCTTTGCTTCTTGTCTCGTTGGGGCCCCGACCAAGTCCGGCACGACGAGGGAAGGGCAAACTAGATGTGGTCGTTACTGATCCAGGAACGACCGCATCTTCCGCGACCGGCTCGGATGCTTGAGCTTGCGCAGCGCCTTGGCCTCGATCTGCCGGATGCGCTCGCGGGTCACCGAGAACTGCTGGCCGACTTCCTCCAGCGTGTGGTCGGTGTTCATGCCGATGCCGAAGCGCATGCGCAGCACGCGTTCCTCGCGCGGGGTCAGGCTGGCGAGCACGCGGGTCACCGTCTCCTTGAGGTTGGCCTGGATCGCCGCGTCGACCGGGATCACCGCGTTCTTGTCCTCGATGAAGTCGCCGAGGTGCGAATCCTCCTCGTCGCCGATCGGCGTCTCGAGGCTGATCGGCTCCTTGGCGATCTTCATCACCTTGCGGACCTTCTCGAGCGGCATCGACAGGCGCTCGGCCATCTCCTCGGGGGTCGGCTCGCGGCCCTGCTCGTGGAGGAACTGGCGGCTCGTGCGCACGAGCTTGTTGATCGTCTCGATCATGTGCACCGGGATGCGGATCGTGCGCGCCTGGTCGGCGATCGAGCGGGTGATCGCCTGCCGGATCCACCACGTCGCATAGGTGCTGAACTTGTAGCCGCGGCGGTACTCGAACTTGTCGACCGCCTTCATCAGGCCGATGTTGCCCTCCTGGATCAGGTCGAGGAACTGCAGCCCGCGGTTGGTGTACTTCTTGGCGATCGAGATCACCAGCCGCAGGTTGGCCTCGACCATCTCCTTCTTGGCGATGCGCGCCTCGCGCTCGCCCTTCTGCACCTGGTTGACGATCCGGCGGAACTCGGGGAGCGACATGCCGGTCTGGCTGGCGATGTCGGCGATCTCGGCGCGGATGCGCTCGGCCGCTTCGGCCTCCTGCTCGGCGAAGGCGGCCCACTTCTTGTCCTTCTTCGCCATCGTCGCGAGCCAGGTGTCGTCGAGCTCGTGGCCGACGTACTCGTCGAGGAATTCCTGGCGCTTGATCTTGTGGCGCTCGGCGAGGCGCAGCATCTGGCCGCCGAGCGTGGTCAGCCGGCGGTTGAACGCGTAGAGGTTGTCGACCAGGAACTCGATCTTGGTCGCGTGGAACTGCACCGCCTCGACTTCGGCGGTCAGCTGTTCGCGCAGTTCCTCGTACTTCTTTTCCTTGGCCTTGGGGAATTCCTCGCCGCGGGCAAGGGTCTCGACGCGTTCGGCCTGGATCTTCTCGAACTTCTTGAACAGGTCGGTGATGCGCGCGAACCGCTCGAGCGCCTCGGGCTTGAGCGCGGCTTCCATCTGCGCGAGGCTGAGCGTGTTGTCCTCGTCGTCGTCGTCGTCGCGGCGACGCTGGCGGGGCTCGCCGTCCTCGTCGTCCTCGGAGCGCTCTTCCTCCTCTTCCTCGGGCTCGTCGTCTTCCTTGTACGAGGGGCCGGCGGTTTCCTCGCTGATCTCGCCCGAGTCGGCCTCTGCGTTCTCCTGCTCCATCTTGTCGACGGGCGGTTCCTTGGAAAGCATCGCGTCGAGGTCGAGAATCTCGCGCAGCTGCATCTCGCCCTTGTTGAGCGCTTCGGACCACTGGATGATGGCGTGGAAGGTGATCGGGCTTTCGCACAGGCCCATGATCATCGTGTCGCGGCCGGCCTCGATGCGCTTGGCGATGGCGATTTCGCCTTCGCGGCTGAGCAGCTCGACCGCGCCCATCTCGCGCAGGTACATGCGCACCGGGTCGTCGGTGCGCTCGGCGGCTTCCTTCTTCTTCTTCTCGGGGACGTGGCCGGTGTCCTCGCCGTCGGTACCGTCGTCCGCGACGATCTCCTCCGCGGCGTCCTCGCCTTCCTCCTCGATGGCGTCCTCGTCGCTCTCGACGATCTGGACGCCCATCTCGGACAAGGCCGTCTGGATGTCCTCGATCTGGTCGGTGCTCATCTGGCCCTGGGGCAGCGCCTCGTTGAGTTCGTCGTAGGTGACGTAGCCCTTGCGCTTCGCCTTCGCGATGAGCTTCTTCACCGACGCCTCGTTGAGGTCGATCAGCGGCGCGTCGTCGGGGGTGCCGGTGGTGTCGTCGGACGCCATAGTTTCTAGCTTCAACCTGTTTCCTGTTCGTCCGCAACCGCCTGGGTTTCGGGCGAGGGTTTCTCCGGCGCCGTGGCGCCGGCACGTTGGCGGGCCATGTGCCCGAGTCGCGACTCGATTTCCAGCTTTCGTTGGCGCAGCCGCTGCTGCTCGGCGAAAGCGCCTTCCGGGTCGGTTTCGAAACGGGCCGTGGCCGCGGCGATAGCCGCCTCCAGCGCCGGCCTCTCGACCAGCAGCGACACCGCCTCGGCCAGATCCTCACGCGCTCCTTGCGGATCGGACCCTTCGACGAGGAAGGAATAGCGAGCGCTGTCCGCCGGCGGTGCAGGAATGGCAGGGGCGGATATGGGATCGCTTGCTCCCGCGTCAAGCGTTCCGGCGGTCTCGAGCAACGCAGAGATCGCCTGCGAGAGCTGCGGATCGTCGGGCGCGAGCCCCATCAGCGCCTCGGCGTGACGGGGAATCTGGTCGGGATAGCGAGCCAGCCCGGCGAGCACTGCCTGGGCCAGCGCATCGCGCGCGCCGCCCGACGCGGCCTTGCGCAGCCCCTCTGAAGCACCCTGGCGCAACGGGCTTGCCGGGCGACCGGTGCGCGGCCCGGCCGGCCGGAACTCGCGGCGCGGGAATGCGAAGGCCGAGAACCGGTCGAGCAGCTCGCGGCGGTAGAGCGGCGCGATGTCCGGGTGGCGGATCGCTTCGACGTGGGCCAGCAGCCGCGCCTTGAGCGCGGCCTTGTCCTCGGGAGAGGCGAGGGGGGCGGCGTCGCGCTCGGTCTGCCACAGCGCGTCGAGCAGGCTCACGGGCTTCGCGAGCAGCGCTTCGAGAGCCTCGCGCCCGCTCGCCCTCAGGAGGTCGTCCGGATCCATCCCGGCGGGCAGGGTGACGAACTGCAGCGAATGGCCGGGGCGCAGCAGTGGCAGCGCGCGCGCCGCGGCGCGCATCGCGGCACGCCTGCCCGCCGCGTCGCCGTCGAAGCACAGGATCGGCTTCTCCACGAGCCGCCAGAGCATCTCGAGCTGGCGCTCGGTCAGCGCCGTGCCCATCGGCGCCACGGCTTCCTCGATTCCGGCCGCGGCGAGCGCGATCGCGTCCATCTGCCCCTCGACCACCACGATCCGCCCGCTCTTGCGCGAGGCGGGACCGGCGCGGTGCAGGTTGAACAGCGTGCGCCCCTTGTCGAACAGCGGTGTATCGGGCGAATTCAGGTACTTGGGCGCATCCTTTTTCTCGGCGTCGAGGATTCGCGCGGCGAAGGCGATCACCCGCCCGCGCGCGTCGTGGATCGGGATCGTCAGCCGGCCGCGAAAGCGGTCGTAGGGTTCGCGCTCCTCCGCGGCGATGCGCAGGCCGGCCTCGACCAGCATCGGCTCGTCGAACGCCTTGAGCGCGGCCTTGAGCGCGTTGCGGCTGTCGGGCGCGTAGCCGAAGCCGAAGCGCTCGATCGTGTGCGCGTCGAACCGCCGCGACTTGAGGTATTCGCGCGCCCGCGCACCTTCGGCCGTGTCGAGATTGGCGCGAAACCAGTCCTGCGCCGCGGCCATGACCTCGTGCAGCCCGGCCTGCTGCTCGGCGCGCTGTGCTTCGCGCGGATCGGGGCGCGGGACGTCCATGCCCGCCTCGGCGGCGAGCTCCTTGACCGCGTCCATGAAGGACAGGCCGCGCTGGTCGGTCATCCAGCGGATCACGTCGCCGTGCGCGCCGCAGCCGAAGCAGTGATAGAAGCCTTTCTCGTCGCTGACGGTGAAGCTCGGGGTCTTCTCGTTGTGGAACGGACAGCAGGCCTTCCACTCGCGCCCCGCGCGGACGAGCTTGGTCGTGCGCATGATCACGCTCGAAAGCGTGACGCGCGCGCGCAGTTCGTCGAGCCATTGGGGGGAAAGCGCCATCCCTGGTGATTACACCCGCAACACGGGCCACGACAATCGAGCCGCACGAGGTTTGCGGGGGGTTAGCGGTGGAAACCCGGGCAGTCGCCGACCGCCCGGGCCAGTCCGTCCCTCGCGAGCGCTCAGGCCGACTTGCGGAAGGCCATGCCGCCAAGGGCATTGACGATGTCGCCACCGACCTTGCCTGCCGCAAGCGACACGACCGTCACCGCGGCGAGGCCGTTGATCAGTTCGTTGCCCGCCAGCACGTTGACGATGATGACTGCGAGGATCGCGCCGGCGATCTTGGTGATCAGCCCGCACATCGGGCAATTCGGCGGCCAGGGATCGTCCGGGCCTGTGCCGCCTCCACCCGACGGAAACGGAAAGCGCCAGGGCCATCCCGTTCCGCACCATCCGACGATTGCAGGAATAATCCAATCCATGAGACATCTCCCCCTACGTCAGGGCGCCGTCCTGAATTGTCTAACTGCCCATTTTGCGACCAGAATTTGTTCTGCAATTCGGCGCGGGGAGAATTTACGACTCCGGATGGACTCGGTCAATTCGACCACTTGCAGGAAGTGTGCATAAGCGCGCTTCGAATTTCGCAGTCGAAAGGCCTGCGGAATCAGGCCAGGCTCTCCTTCACCCACCCGCTGGCCCGGCCCATGTCGAGCACCGTTCCATGCCGGGCCTTCAGCTCGGCCATCACGCGGCCCATGTCCTTGATCGTGCTCGCGCCGAGTTCGGCCTTGATCGCCTCGATCGCGGCACGGGTCTCGGCTTCGTCCATCTGCCGGGGCAGGAACTCTTCGATCACCGCCAGCTCGCCGCGCTCGATCGCGGCCAGTTCGTCGCGGCCTCCCTGCTCGTACATCGCGATCGACTCGCGGCGCTGCTTGGCCATCTTCTGCAGCGTGTCGATGACCAGCGCGTCGTCGTCCATCGGCTTGGCCGCGGTGCGCTGCTCGATGTCGCGGTCCTTGAGCCGGGCGAGGATCAGGCGAACCGCCGCAAGGCGCTCCTTGTCGCCGGCCTTCATCGCGGAAATCTGCGCCTGCTTGATGTCGTCGCGGAGCATGGTCTCGGGGGCCTTCGTCTGGTGAATCCGTGCAGCGGCGGATTAGCCGCATATTTCGCTGCTGGCGAGGTTGACGCGGGCAAGGGCGGGGTCTAGCGGCCGGGACTTAGCACTCATTGCCGGTAACCCCCAACGGAGAGCCCCTTGGCCCAATCCGCACCTACGCCTGCGCAACCCAAAGGGGCGACGGGAGTCCTCGTCCTTGCCGATGGCACCGTGATCTGGGGCAAGGGATTCGGCGCAACCGGGAGCGCGGTCGGCGAGGTGTGCTTCAACACCGCGATGACCGGCTACCAGGAGGTCCTGACCGACCCGTCCTATGCCGCGCAGATCGTCACCTTCACCTTCCCGCACATCGGCAACGTCGGCACCAACCCGCAGGACATCGAATCGCAGGTCGAAGGCGCGGTCGGCTGCATCGTGCGCGAGCAGGTCACCCCGCATTCGAGCTTCCGCGCCGAGACCGAGTTCGTCGACTGGATGAAGGCCCAGGGCAAGATCGGCCTCGCCGGCGTCGACACCCGCGCGCTGACCCGGCGCATCCGCGTTCGCGGCGCGCCCAACGCGGTGATCGCGCACGATCCTAAAGGGCAATTCGACATTCCCGCGCTGCTCAAGCGGGCGCAGGACTGGCCCGGGCTGGAGGGGATGGACCTCGCCCGCCGTGTCAGCCGCGAGAAGCACGAGGGCTGGGAAGGCGGCCCCTGGCGGCTCGGGCAGGGCTACGGCCGCGCGCCGCGCGACGAAAGGCCGCACGTGGTCGCGATCGACTACGGATCGAAGGACAACATCTTCCGCAACCTGGTCAGGGCGGGCGCGCGGGTGACGGTGGTGCCGGCGCAGACCTCGCTCGACGAGATCCTCGCCTTGCGGCCCGATGGCGTGTTCCTCTCGAACGGCCCGGGCGATCCGGCAGCGACCGGCGAGTACGCAGTGCCGACGATCCGCGCTCTGCTCGAGCGTGACATCCCGATCTTCGGCATCTGTCTCGGCCACCAGATGCTCGGCCTCGCCGCCGGGGCGAAGACCGCCAAGATGCACCAGGGCCACCGCGGCGCGAACCACCCGGTCAAGCGGCTCGAGGACGGCGTGGTCGAGATCACCTCGATGAACCACGGCTTCGCGGTCGACAATTCCTCGCTGCCCGACACCGTCGAGGAGACCCACGTCTCGCTGTTCGACGGCTCGAACTGCGGCATCGCCATCAAGGGCAAGAAGGCGTTCGGCGTGCAGTACCACCCCGAGGCGAGCCCGGGCCCGCACGACAGCTTCTACCTGTTCGAGAAGTTCGTGGGGATGCTGGGGTGAGGCGGACTCGCCTCATCTGGTTTGCACTGGGGGCCGCCGCCGTCGCGATCATGACCATTTTGACGAACTTGTTTCTCACGCCTGAGCCTGAGAGGCCGATCATCGCGTATCTTGAGCTTACAGAACCCCTAGTTGTGCGCGACCAAGTCCGAGACGAGGACATGATCGCCGACCAGACCGGACAGCTTGCTCGAACCTGCGGGGCGAAATTCTTCGAGACGACCTTCCTATACAACGATCACTTGCCGACCATGGAAATCGCGCTCACCCCAGAGAATGAAAAGTCGGTGCGCTGCATTCTCGCGGAGGCCTCCAAGCGCTCAATTCAGACCAACATCATATTTCGCAAGGCGACTAATGCCCAAACGCACTGACATCTCCTCGATCCTCGTCATAGGCGCCGGCCCGATCATCATCGGCCAGGCATGCGAGTTCGACTATTCGGGCACCCAGGCGATCAAGGCTCTCAAGGAGGAGGGCTACCGGGTCATCCTGGTCAACTCGAACCCGGCGACGATCATGACCGATCCGGAGTTCGCCGACGCCACCTACGTCGAGCCGATCACGCCCGAGATCGTCGCCAGGATCATTGCCAAGGAGCGCCCCGACGCGCTGCTGCCGACGATGGGCGGGCAGACCGCGCTCAACTGCGCGCTCGCGCTCTACAACGACGGCACGCTCGACAGGTACGGCGTGACCATGATCGGCGCCAACGCCGACGCGATCGACAAGGCCGAGAACCGCCAGCGTTTCCGCGAGGCGATGGACAGGATCGGGCTCGAAAGCGCCCGTTCGGGCCTCGCCCACAGCGTCGAAGAGGCGTTCGAGGTGCTCGAGCGTACCGGGTTGCCGGCCATCATCCGGCCGAGCTTCACGCTCGGCGGCACCGGCGGCGGCGTCGCCTACAACCGCGCCGAGTTCGAGAGCATCGTCCGCGCCGGGCTCGACGCCAGCCCGACGACCGAGGTGCTGATCGAGGAATCGCTGCTCGGGTGGAAAGAGTTCGAGATGGAAGTCGTGCGCGACAAGCACGACAACGCCATCATCATCTGCTCGATCGAGAACGTCGACCCGATGGGCGTGCACACCGGGGATTCGATCACCGTCGCCCCGGCGCTGACGCTGACCGACAAGGAATACCAGATCATGCGCGATGCCAGCATCGCCGTGCTGCGGGAGATCGGCGTCGAAACCGGCGGTTCGAACGTGCAGTTCGCGGTCAACCCGCGCGACGGGCGGCTGATCGTGATCGAGATGAACCCGCGCGTGTCGCGCTCCTCGGCACTGGCATCGAAGGCCACCGGCTTCCCCATCGCGCGCGTCGCCGCCAAGCTCGCCGTCGGCTACACGCTCGACGAGATCACCAACGAGATCACCGGCGCCACCCCGGCGAGCTTCGAACCGACGATCGACTACGTCGTCACGAAGATCCCGCGCTTCGCGTTCGAGAAGTTCAAGGGCACCGACCCGCACCTGACCACCGCGATGAAGTCGGTCGGCGAGGTCATGGCGATCGGCCGCAACTTCAAGGAATCGCTGCAGAAGGCGCTGCGCGGCCTCGAGACCGGGCTCGACGGGTTCAACCGCGTGCTCGAACTCGAAGGGGCCGGGCGCGACGAGATCACCGCTGCGCTGAGCCAGCAGACGCCCGACCGGCTGCTCAAGGTCGCCCAGGCGTTCCGGGAGGGTTTCAGCGTCGACGAGGTCCACGCGATCACGCACTACGACAAGTGGTTCCTGCGGCACATCGACGAGATCGTCCGCGAGGAGGCGGAGGTCGCCCGCAACGGGCTGCCCAACGATGCCGAGGGACTCCGGCGGCTCAAGGCGATGGGCTTTTCCGACAAGCGCCTCGCGACGCTGGCGGTGCGCTCCGTCGGCGTTGCCGGCGGCCTTGCGGAGACCCAGGCCAGCCGTTCGGGCCTGCTGCACGACACGCTGCGGGCCATGGCCGGTGCCACGAGCGAGGAGGAGGTCCGCGCGCTGCGGCACAGGCTCGGCGTGCTGCCGGTGTTCAAGCGGATCGATTCCTGCGCCGCCGAATTCGAGGCGATCACGCCCTACATGTACTCGACCTACGAGGCGCCGAGCTTCGGCGAGCCGGAGGACGAGGCCGATCCGAGCGACCGCCGCAAGATCGTCATCCTCGGAGGCGGACCGAACCGGATCGGGCAGGGCATCGAGTTCGACTACTGCTGCGTCCACGCCTGCTTCGCGCTGAGCGAGGCCGGCTACGAGACGATCATGGTCAACTGCAACCCGGAGACCGTCTCGACCGACTACGACACGTCCGACCGGCTCTACTTCGAGCCGCTGACCGCGGAAGATGTGCTGGAGATTCTGCGCGTCGAGCAGCAGAAGGGCGAACTCGTCGGCGTGATCGTCCAGTTCGGCGGCCAGACGCCGCTCAAGCTCGCTGCCGCGCTCGAGAGCGCCGGGATCCCCATCCTCGGCACCTCGCCCGACGCGATCGACCTCGCCGAGGACCGCGAGCGGTTCGCCAAGCTGGTCAACCGGCTCGAGCTGCACCAGCCGCAGAACGGCATCGCCCGCAGCCGCGACGAGGCCGCGGCGGTCGCCGCGCGCATCGGCTATCCGGTGCTGCTGCGTCCGAGCTACGTGCTCGGCGGGCGGGCGATGGAAATCGTCGACAGCGAGGCGCAGCTCGACTCCTACATCGCCACCGCCGTCAACGTCTCGGGCGACAGCCCGGTGCTGATCGACCAGTACCTGCGCGACGCGATCGAGTGCGACGTCGATGCGCTGTGCGACGGCGAGCGGGTCGTCGTCGCCGGCGTGATGCAGCACATCGAGGAAGCCGGCATCCATTCGGGCGACAGCGCCGCGACGCTGCCGCCCTACAGCCTGCCCGACGAGATCATCGCCGAGATGGAGCGCCAGGCCGAGGCGCTGGCGCTGGCGCTCGGCGTCAGGGGGCTGATGAACGTCCAGTTCGCGGTCAAGGACGGCAAGGTCTACCTGATCGAGGTCAACCCCCGCGCGAGCCGCACGGTGCCGTTCGTCGCCAAGGCGATCGGCGTGCCGGTGGCGAAGATCGCCGCGCGGGTCATGGCGGGCGAGAAGCTCGCCGACCTCCCGCCGATCGACTGGCGCATCGACTACATGACCGTGAAGGAAGCGGTGTTCCCGTTCAGCCGCTTTCCGGGCTCCGACCCTGTGCTCACACCGGAGATGAAGTCTACCGGCGAAGTCATGGGAATCGATCTCGATTTCCCGACGGCCTATATCAAGTCGCAGCTCGCCGAAGGGACGGTCCTGCCCGAGGGCGGAACGCTGTTCGTTTCGGTCAAGGACAGCGACAAGCCGCTGATCGTCGCACCGGTGAAGGAATTGATCGAAAAGGGCTTCACCGTCGTCGCGACTGGCGGCACGGCGCAGTACCTGACCGAGGCCGGATTGCCGGTCGAGCGGGTCAACAAGGTGGCCGAGGGCCGCCGGCACATCGTCGACAAGATCGTCGACGGCGAGATTGCGCTGATCTTCAACACTACCGAGGGATGGCAGAGCCACAAGGACAGCCAGTCGATCCGGGCATCGGCGCTCGAGAAGAAGGTGCCTTACTATACCACCGCCGCGGCCTCGGCGGCGGTCGCTCGTGCCATCACTTCGGTCCGGGTGAGCGAACTTGAAGTGAGGTCTCTGCAAGACTATTATAGCTGAGATCAGTTTTCCCCCGACAACCGAGCTCGTTGCGCCGCCTCATGGGCGGACAAGGGTTCCTTTGACAGGCAACAGGACAGGGAAGAGCATGGAACGAGTGCCGATGCTGGCAGAGGGCTACGAGAAGCTGACCGCCGACCTCCAGGCGTTGCGGCTCGAACGTCCGAAAATCGTCGATGCGATCGAGGAGGCGCGAGCCCACGGCGACCTGTCGGAAAACGCCGAGTATCATGCCGCCAAGGAGCGGCAGGGCCAGATCGAGGCCCAGATCGCCGAACTCGAGGATCGTGTCAGCCGCGCGCAGATCATCGATCCGGCGACGCTGTCGGGCGACCGCGTCGTGTTCGGTGCCACGGTCACCGTGCTCGACGACGAGGACAAGCCGCAGCGCTATCAGATCGTCGGCCAGGCCGAGGCCGACGCCCGCAACGGCCGCATCTCCTACGACTCCCCGCTCGGCCGCGCCCTGATCGGCAAGCAGGTCGGCGAGGAGGTCGAGGTTACCGTGCCCTCGGGCGACCGGTTCTACCTGATCGACAAGATCGAATTCATTTGAGGCGGGAGGCAGCAGGCAACAGGCAGCGGGGTTGATCGCAATCCTGCCGCCTGGTGCCTGCCCCCTACTTCAACTCCGGCTCCAGCAGCCGGTGCAGATGAACGATCACGTATTTCATCTCCGCATCGTCGACCGTGCGCTGGGCGTGGCTGCGCCAGGCCTCCTCGGCAGCGGCGTAGTTGGGGAAGATGCCGACGATGTCGATCTCGTCGAGGTTCTGGAACTCGACGCCCTGCGGATCCTTGACCCGCCCGCCCATGACCAGGTGCAGCAGCTGTTTCGCCATCGTGTCGCCTTTCGCGGAATCCGGTTTCACCTGCGCCTTACGGAATCCGCGCCGCGCTGCAAGCGCAGCCTGAGCGACACTGGCGGACATGCAGCCCCGGAGCGGGGCTTTCAGTGGATTCGGCTGCGCAGCGCCTTGTTGAGCCGCTGGCCGGCATCGCGGGTCAGGCTGCGCGCCGTGTCGGTCAGCTCGCCCGCGCGGTCGGCGGCGGCGCGGCCAGTCGTCCGCGCCGTGCTGCCGACGGTATCGCGGAGCTCGCCGAGCTTGTGCGCGCCTTCGCGCCCTGCGGTATTGGCGGCGTCGAGCGCCTGCTGCGCATAGGCGAGCGCGAACTCGGCGCCGAGCGCGGCGACGCTGGCCGCGGCCTTGCCGGCCTTGCTGCCGAGGCGGCGCGTCGGCGAGCGCTTGAACAGGCCGCTGATCAGGATCCCGACCGCCAGCCCGCCGGCGACGGTTGCCACCGGGTGCTCCTTCGCGAAGGCGACGAACTTGTCCTTGGCTTCGATCGCCGCTTCGCCGGCGCGGTCGACGATCGTCGTCCGGCCCATGTCCCGGTGGCGCGCTTCGCCGGCGGCGATCTTGTTCTTGAGCTGGGCGCGCTTGGCGTCGGTCATAGCATGTCTCCGGTCGATCCTGCCTCGCCGTCCGAACGGCCGGCGGGCATGCTGGGTTCCTCGTCCTCGTCCCCGGCTTCGCTGCCGCCGAGGAGGTCTGCCAGCCACCCGAGCAGCGGCTTGCCGGCGAACCACAGGAAGACGGCGGCGGCTGCCGCCGCGACCGCACCCTTGTTGTCTTCGGCAAAACTGACCGCATCGTCGATCATCTCGACTGCGGCCTCGCCGAGCCGGTCCTTGGCCCTGTCGCCGAGACCGCGAGAGTCGAGATCGCGGCGGATCAGCGCGAGGTCGGACTTGAACAGGCGAAGCGCGGCGTCGCGCAGCGCGCGATCTTCGGCCAGGCGCGCCTCGAGCCGGCTCACGGCGCCCGATCCTCGTCGACGCCGATCTCCCGCAGCAGGCCGTTCCAGCGCCCGGCCGCGGCGCGCGCCGCGAGGCCTGCCGAGACCAGCAGCAGGGCGACGACGAGCGCGCTCGCGCCCCACGCGGTCAGCCAGGGGGACAGCGCGATGATCAGCCCGACCGTCAGCCCCACGAGCGCGAGAAAGGCGAGCAGCGCCGCGATGGCACCGAACACCACCGCGCCCTTGGCGCGGTCGGCCACGTAGGCAGCGCGCGTCTTCTGGTAACCAAGTTCGGCTTCGAGATAGGTCTTGCCGTCGTCGATCAGCGCCCGCACGTCCTCGAGCAGCGAGCGGTCGTCGCCCTCGTCGGCGAGGGGGGCTTCTTCAGGCGCTTCCGGCATGTCGGCATCGTCCCGCACGGGCGGGGCGATACCGGCATCGGCCGGAGGTGTCACCGGCGAAAGAGTCGCGCGAGCAGGAATCCGGCGAGGGCGGCGAGGCCGACGGCGGTGGCAGGGCTCTTGCGCACCATCTCGCGCGCATCCTCGCCGAGCTCGCTGACGCTCTTCTGCTCGAGCTTTACGGCGGTTTCCTGCAGCGTCTGCGACGCGGTGCGGGCGTAGTCGCCGTATTGCTTGCCGAGCTTCTCGTCTAGGGTCGGCGCGTTCTCCGCGACCACGCGGCCCAGCGTCGACAGCGCTTCGCTGGCCTTCGCCTTCCCTTCGACAGCCAGCTCGGTTGCCTTGGTCTTGGCCTCCGCCGCCCAGTCGTCGCTGCGCGTGCGCGCCTGCGTCCCGTAGGCGCTGGCTCGCTCGCGGGCTTCGGCGCCGATCAGCGCGGCTCCGGCGCGCGCTTCCTCGAGTGCGGCCTGGAAACGCGACTTGGCTTCTTCGCGACGGCTCGCGGGCGTCGAGTTCTCGGACGGGGTCGCGGGCACGACGGCAGTGTCGCTCTTGCTGGACTTGGCCGCGGTCTTGCGCGGCTTGGCGGTCTTGGCTCCTGTCTCGGCCATGATATCCCTTTCCGTTAGCCCCAATCGCACTTCGGGCCGACCCTCGCTGGTCTCGAACTGAACGCGGCTTGCACCGCGTGGTTCCGCCGCATAGGACGCCCCCGGCACCCTCGATATCGGGGGTGTCTTACCATTTTACAACACCTGTCGGAGGGCGCCAGCTGCATGACCGCGATCATCGAAATCCACGGCCGTGAAATCCTCGACAGCCGCGGTAATCCCACGGTCGAGGTCGATGTACTGCTCGAGGACGGCAGCCTCGGTCGTGCGGCGGTTCCTTCGGGCGCTTCGACCGGCGCGCACGAGGCGGTTGAGCTGCGCGACGGCGACAAGGGGCGCTACCTCGGCAAGGGCGTGACCAGGGCCGTCGCAGCAGTCAACGGCGAGATCGCCGAGGCGCTCGTGGGCTTCGGCGCCGAGGACCAGCGCGAGATCGACATGGCGATGATCGCGCTCGATGGCAGCGCCAACAAGGGCCGGCTCGGCGCCAACGCGATCCTCGGCGTCAGCCTTGCGGTCGCGAAGGCCGCGGCTTCGGCTCGCGGGATGCCGCTGTGGGCCTACGTCGGCGGCGTCTCCGCGCATGTCCTGCCGGTGCCGATGATGAACATCATCAACGGCGGCGAGCACGCCGACAACCCGATCGACTTCCAGGAATTCATGATCATGCCGGTCGGCGCGCCGACGCTCGCCGAGGCGGTCCGCTGGGGCTCGGAAATCTTCCACACGCTCAAGAAGGGGCTGCACCAGAAGGGGCTCGCCACCGCGGTCGGCGACGAGGGCGGCTTTGCGCCGAACCTCGCGAGCACGCGCGACGCGCTCGATTTCATCATGGCCTCGATCGAACAGGCCGGCTTCAGGCCGGGCGAGGACGTCGCGCTGGCGCTCGACTGCGCGGCGACCGAGTTCTTCAGGGACGGCAGGTACGAGATCAGCGGGGAAGGGCTGTCGCTCTCGCCCGCGCAGATGGCCGACTACCTCGCCGACCTCGTCTCCGCCTATCCGATCCGCTCGATCGAGGACGGCATGGGCGAGGACGACTTCGAGGGCTGGAAGGCGCTGACCGACGGAATCGGCCGCAAGGTCCAGCTCGTCGGCGACGACCTGTTCGTTACCAATCCCGAGCGCCTCAGGATGGGAATCGGCAAGGGCCTCGCCAACTCGCTGCTGGTAAAGGTCAACCAGATCGGCAGCCTCACCGAGACCCTCGAGGCCGTCGATATCGCCCACCGCGCCGGCTACACGGCCGTGATGAGCCACCGCTCGGGCGAGACCGAGGACTCGACCATCGCCGACCTCGCGGTCGCGACCAACTGCGGGCAGATCAAGACCGGCTCGCTCGCCCGATCGGACCGGCTGGCGAAGTACAACCAGCTGATCCGCATCGAGGAAGAGCTGGGCGATGCGGCGGTCTACGCCGGGGCAGGGTGCTTCGGCCGGCTTTCCGAAAAATAGGGAGAGTCCCCCTCTTTCTCGTTGGGGACAGTCCCTCCTCGCAGGGGCCGTTCTGATGGCGATGCAGGCCCGCATCGACGGGCGCTCTGCGACCTTCGGTGTCGGGCGACGCCCGGCAAATGCCCGCGTGCAATACGCTCGACCAAGGAGCCATCCGGCTCGATGGGCGTTTTTGCGCTTGCCGGAACGGCTGCCTAGTGGTTCCATCCGCAACCAGATGCGCGCGCCCGCGCGCCCTTCGGGAAGGATCCTCATGACCAATCGTCTGCTCGCAGCATTCCTGCTCGGCACCGCCACGATCGCCCTCGGCCCTGTCGCCTGTAACTCGGCCGGCGACGAAGCCGTCGAGGTCACGCCCGGTACGGAGCTCGGCATCGTCAAGGAATCGATGGATACCTCGGTCAAGCCGGGGGACGACTTCTACGCCTACGCCAACGGCGGATGGATGCGGGCCAACGAGATACCGGCCGACCGTTCGAACATCGGCGGGTTCTGGATCGCCAGCGAGCAGACCGATCAGAACCTCGAGGCGCTGATCGCCGAGCTCGAGGACTCCGAGCCCGAGGCGGGGTCCGATGCGGCCCGGGTCAAGGCCTTCTACGACGCGTACCTCGACACTGCGACGATCGACCGGCTCGGCATGCAGCCGATCCAGGGCGACCTCCAGCGCATCGCCGCGATCCGCGACAAGCGCGACCTTGCGCGCGTGCTCGGGAGCAACGTGCGCGCCGACGTCGATCCGCTCAACGCGACCGACATGACCACCGAGAACCTGTTCGGCGTGTTCGTCACCCAGGCGCTCGCCGAACAGGAGGTCATGCCCTACCTTCTGCAGGGCGGCCTCGGCATGCCCGAGCGAGAGTACTACCTGTCATCCGACCCGGTCATGCGCGGGCACCAGGCCGCCTATCGCAAGTACATCGCCGACATGCTGACCGCGGCCGGCATCCCTGATGCTGCGGCCAAGGCACAGCGAATCTGGGATCTCGAGCTCAAGATCGCCCGCGCCCACGCGACCCGCGAGGAAAGCGACGACTGGTCGAAGGCCAGGGAGATCTGGACCGCCGAGCAGTTCCCGCAGAAGGCCCCAGGCCTCGACTGGGAGACGTTCTTCGAGGCGGCGCAACTCGGAGGCCAGCGCAAGTTCAACGCCTTCCACGCCGGAAGCATCCCGAAGCTTGCGGCGCTCGTCGGTTCCGAGCCGCTCGAAAGCTGGAAGGACTGGCTGACCTTCCACCAGATCAACAAGAACGCCGGCGTGCTGCCGAGCGAAATCGACCGGCTGCACTTCGCCTTCAACGGGACCCAGCTGACCGGCCAGGAGCAGAACCGCCCGCGCGAGAAGCGCGCGCTGGCCGCGGTCAACGCTCATCTCGGTGACGCGCTCGGCAAGCTCTACGTGGAACGCTACTTCCCGGCCTCGGCAAAGGCGCAGATCGAGGCGATGGTCGCCAACATCAAGACCGCCTTCGCCCGGCGGATCGACGCGCTCGACTGGATGGCGCCGGAAACCAAGGCCGAAGCCAAGGCCAAGGCCGAAGGCATGGAAGTCGGTGTCGGCTATCCCGACGTGTGGACCGACTACAGCTCGCTCGAGCTGTCCCCCGACACAGCCTATGCCAACAAGCAGGCGGCCGAACTGCTGCGCTATCGCCAGCAACTCGCCAAGATCGGCAAGCCGCTCGACCGCCGCGAGTGGTGGATGAACGCGCAACTGGTCAACGCGGTCAACCTGCCGGTGCAGAACGCGATGAACTTTCCCGCGGCGATCCTCCAGCGCCCGTTCTTCGATCCGGCGGCCGACCCCGCGTTCAACTACGGCGCGATCGGCGCGGTGATCGGGCACGAGATCAGCCACAGCTTCGACGACGCCGGCTCGGCATTCGACCGCAACGGGTTGATGCGCAACTGGTGGACCGACGCCGATCTCGAGGTGTTCAAGCGCAACGGCAAGGCGCTGTCGGACCAGTACGACAGCTACGAGGCGCTGCCGGAGCTCCACGTCAACGGCAACCTGACGCTCGGCGAGAACATCGCCGATCTCGCGGGCCTGGCTGCGGCGTACGATGCCTACAAGGCCTCGCTCGGCGGCAAGGAGGCCCCGGTGATCGACGGCTTCACCGGCGACCAGCGGTTCTTCATCGCCTATGCCCAGGCTTGGGCGACCAAGTTCCGCGAGGCGGCATTGCGCCAGCGCATCGCCACCGACGGCCATGCCCCGGGCCACTTCCGCGCGCTGACCGTGCGCAACCTCGATGCCTGGTACGAGGCGTTCGGGGTCAAGGAAGGCGACAAGCTCTACCTGCCGCCCGAGCAGCGCGTCCGCATCTGGTAATCCCGCAACAAGGCCCCTCTCCCCTGCAGGGGAGAGGGTTGGGAGGGGGGGTACGCGCTCCCTCAGACCGTCACGCCGCCAGGCCCCTCGCCGCTGCGCCAGCAGCGGAGCAGCAAGCGCCCGCGAATGCGGTCGCGGTCGACGAAACCCCGGCCCGCCTGCTCGCCTTCGAGGCATTCGGTCATGTCCGCATCCCCCGGATGCCGGGGCTATCCGCCATCTGCCGGTATTCGCAAGGGCCGAAGTCACTGCCCCTGAAAGACACGCGGCCAGTCGACCTAGGCTTCGACCTCCCGCTCGGCCTGCTCCTCGAGCTCCTCGAGCTTCTCCAGTTTCGCCTTGTTGTTCGGACTGAGCAGGTACTGCCACACGCCCCACGCGTTGATCGCCAGCAGGATCGCGTTCATCGCCGCGATCGGCGACGAGCCTCCGGTCAGGCCCGAGACGATCCACGTTACCGAAACCGCGCAGAACAGCACAAAGCCCCAGCCGGTGGCCTTGCGGCCGAGATCGGCGGCGATCAGCCCGGCCGCGAGCATCGTGCCGAGCGCGGCGATCCATTCGAGCGGGCCGTTCATGCCCGCCACAGCGCGCCGGAGGAGGTTAGGTTCCGGCCGCCGTCAGCCGTGCGAGCTGGTCCTCGGACAACTCGAGTTCGAGCGCTTCGAACTGCACGTCGAGCTGCTCGGGCTTGCTGGCGCTGGCGATCGGCGCGGCGATGCCGGGCTGGCGCATGAGCCAGGCAAGCGCGACCGCGCCGAGGCTCGCACCGGTCTCGGCGGCGACGGCATCGAGCGTCGGCAGGACCGTCAGGCCATGGTCGAAGAACCGTTCGATGCTCGATCCACGGTTGTGCTTCGCGAGGTCCTCGCGGGTGCGATACTTGCCCGTGAGGAAGCCGGCGGCGAGGCCGAACCACGGGAACATGGCGATGTCGCGCTCGACGCAGAGCCGCTGCAGCTCCTCGGGGTATTCCTTGCGCTCGACGAGGTTGAATTCGTTCTGCAGAACGGTGAACGGGGTCAGCCCGCGCGTGGTGGCAATGTCATGCACGGCTGCGAGCCGCTCGGCGTTGTAGTTCGAAGCGCCGATCTCGCGCACCAGCCCCTTGCGGACCAGTGCGTCGAACCCCTCCGCGACCTCGTCGATAGGCGTCCCGGTCTCGTCGCGGTGCGCGTAGTAGAGGTCGACATAGTCCGTCTGCAGCCGCTCGAGCGACTTTTCGAGCTCCCCGGCCACCTTGCCGGGCGCCAGGTCGCCCGGCTTGCCGAACATGCCGGTCTTGGTGGCGATGCGCATCTCGGCGCGTACGCCGCGGCTTGCGAGCCACTTGCCGATCACCGTCTCGCTTTCGCCGCCGACGTGGCCGGGTACCCAGACCGAGTAGCCCTGCGCCGTGTCGACCATTCGGCCGCCGTGTTCGTAGAATCTGTCGAGGATCGCGAAGCTGGTGTCCTCGTCGGCGGTGTAGCCGAACACGTTGCCGCCGAGCACCAGAGGGATTCCGGCAATGGACCAATGCTTTGTCACGCAAACTTCTCCCGGATGGCGAGCAGCGCCATGGCCGCCTCTGCGGCGCCGGCGCCCTTGTTGAGCTGCTTTGGATCTGCGCGGACGATCGCTTGCGCCTCGTTCTCGACCGTGAGGATGCCGTTGCCGACCGCGAGGCCGTCCATCGTCAGCGCCATGATCCCGCGGGCGGATTCGCCGGCGACGATCTCGAAATGGTAGGTCTCGCCGCGGATGACCACCCCGAGCGCCACGAACCCTTCGTAGCGCCCGCTTTCGGCCGCGAGGGCGATCGCCCCGGGCACCTCGAGCGCGCCCGGCACGGTCAGGACCTCGACCTGGTGGCCGGCTTCCTCAAGCCTGGTGCGAGCGCCCGCGATCAGCATGTCGTTGAGATGTTCGTAGAAGCGGGCTTCGACGATCAGGAAGCGGGCCATGGGTTCTCCGGTATCGCGAGGATCTGGGCGGGTGCGCCGCACTGGCATTGCGGATCGCCGGTCATCTCCTTAGTCGCCCACGGCAGCCGCACAAGCGCCACGAGCCGCTGCGTTCACGCCGGCCCGATGGGCCGCTCACCGACGATCGACAGGTCGTACCCCTCGAGCCCCACCAGCGAGTGCCGCGTGTTGGTCAGCAGGATCATGTCGTGCACCCCGAGTTCGGCGAGGATCTGCGCGCCCACGCCGTAGTCGCGCTGCTCTGCCGGCATCTCGCTGTCGTCGGGCGCGGGGCGGTCGCGATCGAGCCCGCGAATGGCACTCGAAGCGTGATCGGGGGCCGGGCGGTTGATCAGCACGACCACGCCGGCGCCTTCGTCACCGATGATTCGCATCGCCCCTTCGAGCAATCCCTGGCGCTCCGTGTCGCGGGCGAACACGTCGTCGAACACGGACAGCGCGTGCATCCGCACGAGGGTCGGCTTCGCGGGGTCGATGTGGCCCTTGACCAGCGCCATCGTCTCGCCGCGCGTGGCCTTGTTGTAGAAGCTGATCGCGCGCCAGTCACCGCCCCACTTGCTGACGAAGCGCCCCTCCGCGCGCTTCTCGACCAGGTGGTCGTGCTTTCGGCGATAGGCGATCAGGTCGCGGATCGTGCCGACCTTGAGCCCGTGCAGCCGGGCGAAACGCATGAGGTCGTCGAACCGCGCCATCGAGCCGTCCTCGGCCATGATCTCGCAGATCACGCCCGACGGGTTGAGCCCCGCGAGTCGCGCGATGTCGACCGCCGCCTCGGTATGGCCGGCGCGGACCAGCACGCCGCCCTCGCGGGCGACCAGCGGGAACACGTGACCCGGGCTGACGATGTCGTCGGGGCCCTTGCTCGCGTCGATCGCTACGGAGATCGTCCGCGCCCGGTCGGCCGCGCTGATTCCCGTGGTCACCCCCTCGCGCGCCTCGATCGAGGTGGTGAACGCCGTTTCCATCCGGCTGCGGTTGGTGCGGCTCATCGGCTGCAGGCCGAGCGCCTCGACCCGTTCCGGCGACAGCGCGAGGCAGATGAGGCCGCGGCCATGCGTCGCCATGAAGTTGATCGCGTCGGGCGTCGCCATCTGGGCGGGGATCACCAGGTCGCCCTCGTTCTCGCGGTCCTCGTCGTCGACCAGCACGAACATCCGCCCGTTGCGCGCCTCGTCGATGATCTGCTCGATCGGGACCAGCACCGGCGTCTCGTCGTTGGCCGAGAGGAATCGCTCGAGCTTGCCGAGCGTCTCCGCGGTCGGGTTCCAGCTGTCCTCGGTGCAGTCGCGCAGGGTGTTGGCGTGGAGTCCCGCCGCGCGAGCAAGCCCGGAGCGGGTCATGCGCCCCTCCGAGATGAGGGCGCGGACGCGCTGGATGATCGGTGTGCTCATGGCCGCCCCATATCACATCATAATGTGATGGCAAGGATCTCAAAACACATCGCGGGCCACCCTTTCAGCCCCTGAAGCCAACCTTCGTCTGACTTGTACCCGGCCTTTGCCGCTTGCGCCGAGGCGGCGCACATCGCATGGAGAGGGCGTGTCCGAACCCCTCCAGCCCCACGACGAGCTGCTGAATGCCTTTCGCATGGCCATGCGCCACGTCGCCTCGACGGTCTACGCGGTCACCACCGGCCACGGAGGGGGGCGCTACGGCATCCTCGCCACGGCGGTCAGCTCGCTGAGCTTCGACCCGCCATCGCTGCTGGTCTGCGTCAACCGCTCGGCCTCGCTCCACGGTCCTCTCGCCAGCGCCGAGACCTTCTGCGTCAACGTCCTCGGCCTCGGCAACCGCGACGTCGCCGAGCATTTCATGGCCAGCGGCGCCGACCGCTTCGACGTCGGCGAGTGGGAGGAGGAACACGGGGTGCCCGTGCTCGCGACGGCGCAGTCGAGCTTCATCTGCCGCCGCGTCGATTGCCACGACTTCGGGACCCACTCGATCTTCATCGGCGAGCTGATCGCGGCGAAGCACCGCGCCGACGCCACTCCGCTGACCTATTACGACCGGCATTACATCGACATCAGCGAGGCGCCCGAGCGCCACGCCTGAGTCAGTCGAACGGCACGTCGCGCCTTGCCAGCAGGTGCCCCGGCCAGGTCGGTCCGGTTCCCGCGCCGATGTATTCCTCGATCTCGCGCTCGATCAGCCGGGCTCGCGCCTCGGCGGAAGGGTAGGTGCTGCTACGCAGCAAGCCGCCGCCGGCGCGGCGGCCGAGGCTGGTGCGCCAGAAAGCCGGCGCGATGGCCGGATCGTACCCGGCATTGGCAAGAAGGTGCGCGGCGATCCGGTCGGCTTCGACCTCGACCTGGCGGTTGAGCCGCTGGTTGCGCCCGAACTCGCCGAAGAAGCCCTTTTCCACCCCGGCGCTGGACAGGCGGCGTCGGTGCTCGAGCACCAGGTGTCCGAGCTCGTGCGCGAAGATGACGGCCAGCTCCTCGTCGCTGGCGGCCGCCGCCAGGCCGTAGTTGACCTGGATGACCCGGCCATCCGATCGCGCGTTGAGCCCGCTGACCGACCGGATCTCGACAAGCGCCCGGCAGCCGGTCGGGGCGTCGAGTGTGACCGTCCGCTCCTCGCCGCCGCGGATCACCCCGAGCTTGAGCGGAGCGTTCTCGGGCTGGCTGGCCAGCGCCGCGAAGGCGCTGTCGCGAAGCGGCGCATCGCCCTCGGCGATCAGCCCATCGGTGCGCTGCTCGCCGATGGCCGCTATCCCGTCCCCCGGCGCGAGCGCCGCCGATGCGGGCGAGCCCGGCACCAGCGCCGCGACCGCGACCGCACCGTTGTCGAAGGCCTCGCCGGCGATCCGTGCGGAATACTGGTCGCGACTGTGCAGCACGATCCCCGTCAGCGGCATGTGCTCCCTGCACAAGGGGCTGTTGGCGCCGAGAAGCCTTTCCGCCACGGTCGCGAGACGCAGGTCCTGCTCGACCAGCGCGGCCATCGCGGCGTGAGGCTCCGCAGCGACCTGTTGCGCAAATGCCATGGTGGCGACGAGCCATGCGAGGGGCGCGGAACCTTTCATCCCGATGGGAATTAGGCGGCTGGCGGTCTTAAGAAAACCTCAAAGATTGCACGTCACTAGCGCGCCGCGGCGAAGTTGAAATGAGGGTTGGCAGCGAGCAGTTCGGGTTGTATGGCCGTTCGTCGGATCGGGTCGTGGTGGATCACCTGACGCTGAAACAATCCTCGGGGTTGACGCATTGAACTGTCGTGATATTCGGGCGGCAATGGTAAACGGAAGGGCACTAGATGATTATTCGTAAGGCGCTTGTCGCTCTCGCAACCGCGGGGCTGGTTCTGGGTTCGACGGCTGCTGCCGCTGCACCGGTGGCTGTGAGTGGTGCCCGTCAGGCTTCGCCGGTGGGTGAGGCCGAGAATCTGGGCTTCGCCTGGATCGTGGGCCTGCTGATCCTGATCGGCATCATCGGCGTGATCGCTGCCGACGGTGACGAGGATCTTCCGACCAGCCCGTAATCGCCCGGGCGACGAAAACCGATACAGAATACGGGCGGCAAGCGCAGGCTTGCCGCCCGTTTTCTTTGCGCCGTTTCTTCTGCGTGCGCTGGCAGCTTCGGCGTGAACTATCCGAACAGGCTCGAATCGATTTCGGCGATGGTTCGAACGCCCAGCATCGCCATCGTTCGCGCGGTTTCGGCCTTCAACAGCTCGAGTGCCCGCGCGACTCCTGCCTCGCCGGAAGCCGCCAGGCCGTAGAGCGCGGCCCGGCCAACCAGCACCGCGTCGGCACCGAGAGCGAGCGCCTTGACCACGTCGCTTCCCCTGCGCACGCCGCTGTCGAGCAGGACGGCCATCCTGCCTTTCACCGCGGCGGCGACGGCGGGCAGGGCATCGAGCGTAGCCATCGACGAGTCGAGCGCTCGCCCGCCGTGGTTCGACACGACGATGCCATCGGCACCCAGGGCGAGGGCGCGTTCGGCGTCTTCGGGATGGAGCACGCCCTTGAGCAGCAGTTTGCCCGGCCAGAGGTCGCGGAGCACGCCGATCGCGTCCCAGTCGAGATCGTCCTGCTTGAACAGAGCGCCGGGCGGAGCGCCCTTGGTCACTTTCGAACGCAGCCGGTCGGGCAGGTTGGCCTGGCTCGGCACGCCGCCGTCGAGCAGATAGCGGCCCATGACCCCGAGCAGCCAGCGGGGATGGCTCAACACGTCCAGCGTATTGCGTGCGTTGAGCCGGAACGGCGTGCCGAACCCATTGCGATGGATGTATTCCCGATTCGGCGGGACGGGCATGTCGAGCGTGATGAACAGCGTGTCGCAGCCGACGTCATGCGCCCTTTCCACCACCGCGTGCGACAGAGATCGGTCTTCCCAGTAATAGAGCTGGAACCACAGGCGGCCGCCGGCCGTGGCGATCTGCTCCAGGTCCATGGTGCTGGCGCTCGAGATCGTGAACGGCACTCCCGCCGCGGCCGCCGCGCGGGCGAGGGCGAGATCGCCCTTGTACCAGAGCAGGCCCGCCGCGCCCGTGGGTGCAAGAGCGAGCGGCATGGCGCTGGGCTTGCCGAGGATCTCGGTCCCGGTGTCGACCGACTGCACTCCGCGGAGCGCGCGCGGCCGAAAGGTAACGCGCTCGAACGCGGCGCAATTGCGCGCCATGCAGAGCTCGTCTTCCGTTCCTCGCTCGGCGTATTCCCAGATGCCGCGGGGCAGCCGCCGGCGCGCACGTTCGCGCAGGTCGGCAACGTTGTAGCAGCTGAGGTCGTCGGCCAAGCCGGGAAGCCTCAGCCGCGCCCGAGGAACGGCAGGTCGATCTGGACCACCATGCCCTCGTAGAAGTTGAGGTGGTCGGGGATATCGCACATGTGCACGATCACCCCGGCGATGTCTTCCGGGGACGCTGCGAAGTCCGCCGGCAGCTTGACCGCGCCCGGCGCGATCTCGGTGGCGACGATCCCGGGATGGAAGATCGAAGCGGCGATGTTGAACTCGCGTCCGTCGATGGCCAGCGAGCGCGTAAGTCCGTCGAGGCCCCACTTGCTCGCGGCGTAAGCCGGGCTGTTCGCTCGCGGCACGCGTGCCGAGATCGAGCCGATGTTGATGATCCGTCCGCGACGCTGCTCCTTCATGATGCGAAAGGCGGCGCGGCTGCACAGGAAGGCCGAGGTGAGGTTGGTGCCGATGACCTGCTGCCACAGCTCGAGCGGCATCTCGTAGATGGCCGTCGAATCGGCGATGCCGGCATTGTTGATCAGGACGTCGACCGTGCCGAAGCGCTCGACCGCGCGGTCGAACAGGTTCTGCACCGCGGCTTCGTCGGTCACGTCGGTCGCCACGGCCAGGGCCTCGGCTCCACCGGCCTCGATCTCGGCGACGAGACGTTCGAGGCGCTCGATCCTGCGCGCCGCAAGTACGACCTTCGCGCCCTTTGCCGCGAACGCCTGTGCGCAGGCCTGCCCGATCCCCGAGCTGGCCCCGGTCACGATCACCACCCGCCCTTCCAGAATGCTCAATGCCGCTCCCCTTCGCGTTGCGTCTCGCGAGCCGCTTAACCAACGTGGAGACGAAGCGAAACCGGCAAATCGGGGGTGCCCTGTACACGGCAGGCGTTTCCATCCGTGCGGGGCAGCCGTAAGGGGGCGCGCATGACGAATCCGGTGATCGCTTTTGGCCGATGGGTCTCGGAAACGCCGCGGGACTGGCCCGAGGCCGCCGTAGAATCGGCACGGCGGCAGTTCATCGACCTGATAGCCGTGGCGATTCCGGGGGCCGCCGAACCGGCGACCCGGCACGTGCTCGAAACCGTCGGAGAGTGGGGGCAGGGGCCCGCCACCGCAATCGGCGCGGGCCTGGCGCTCGCCGCGCCCTGGGCGGCGCTGGTCAACGGCACGGCCGCGCACGCGCTCGACTTCGACGACAACTTCGATCCTGCCAAGGCCCACGCAACCGCCGTGCTCGTGCCTGCCATCCTCGCACTCGGCGAGCAGGAAGGGGCTTCGGGCGCAGATTGCATCGACGCCTACATCGCCGGACTGCAAATTCTCGGGCGAACGGGGCAGGGGGTCAATCCGGCGCACCGCAACCGGGGCTGGCATGCGACCGCGACCGTGGGGGCGATCGGCGCCGCGGCCGCCTGCGCGAGGCTTCTCCGTCTGGATGCCGGGAAGGCGTCGTATGCGCTGTCGATCGCGACAAGCATGGCTGCTGGGTTCATGTCCCAGTTCGGCACCATGACGAAGCCGCTCCACGCGGGCCTGGCGGCGAAGGCGGGGGTCATGAGCGCGTGCCTCGCCCGCAGCGGGCTCACCGCGGGGGTCGACACGTTCGACGGACCTACGGGCATGAACCGGCTCATGGTGGGCCCTGATTACGAGCAGCTGCGCGATTCGCTGACCCACATCGAGCACGGGCAGACGCTGCGCTTCGAGACCCGGAGCGTCGGCGAGCCGCTGCTGATCCTGTCGAGCGGTCTCAAGAACAAGCGCTTCCCGAACTGCGGCAGCGCGCACCGGGCAATGGACGGCCTGCTCGAGCTGCGCGAGCGCCACGGCTTCGAAGCAGCCGAGGTGGCGGCGATCGACGTCCGGGCCCCGGTCTCGCACCTGAACAACCTCATGTACACCGTGCCGCGCGATCCGCTCGAGGCCAGGTTCTCGCTGGAATACGGTCTCGCGTGCATCCTGCTCGACGGCCGCTGCACGCTCGCCGACTTCGAGCCCGACCGGGTATCGCGCGCCGAAGTTCGCGCGCTCTATCCCCGCATCCACCGTCACCCCGTCGACGCCGCGGAGGGCGAGTTTCCAACCGAGGTCGAAGTCACGCTCCACGATGGACAGTCCTTCCAGACCTCCGTCGCGATGCCCTGTGGCAGTCTCGCGGCGCCGTTCACGATTGCCGAGCACTGGGCGAAATTCGAGGAGTGCGCCGGGCCGCTGCTGCCGGCCGGCGCGCGCGAGGAAACCGCAAGGGCATTGAACAACTTGCCGAATCTGCCAAAGGTCGCCGCACTGATGTCACCGCTGCGGGGACCGTTCACCGGACAGCGGCTTGAACGGCTGCGCGCTGGAGGGGCATGACCGACCGTCGTTACACTGCGCTCGTGCTCGCCGCGAGCCGCGGCCATCTCGATCCCCTGGCGCAGGCCGGCGGGGTTTCGCACAAGACTTTCATCGACGTCGCGGGCGTTCCGATGCTCGAGCGCGTGGTGCGCTCGGTCGTCGAGAGCGGTCGTGTCGGCAAGGTGGTGATCTCGATCGAGGAGGCCAGCACCGACGAGGCGCGGCGTATCGTTGCGGGCATCCCCGGTGCCGAGACTTTCGAGTTCGTGCCCTCGCGCGACAACATCGGCACGAGCGTGATGGCGGCCGCCGACCGCGAATGGCTGCCGATGATCATCACGACCGGCGACAACGCCCTGCACACGCCTGAACTCGTGCGCAGCTTCTGCGATTCGCTCGACGAGGTCACTGCCGATGGCGCACTGGGCGTGACCCGCGCGGAGCTGGTCCTGGAAAAGTATCCCGAGGGACAGCGGGCGTTTCACCGGTTCGCCGACGGCGCGTTCTCGAGCTGCAACCTCTATGCCTTCCTTACCCCGGCGGCCATCGGGAGCGCGCGCATTTTCGAGGGTGGCGGGCAGTTCGGCAAGAAGCCCAAGCGCCTGATCGGCGCGTTCGGCCTGCTGGCCTTCCTTCTCTACAAGAGCCGCCTCGCGAAGCTCGAGACTTTCCTGCGCTTCCTTTCCCGCGGCCTCGGGATCGAGGTCGCGCCGGTCTACATCCCGTTCGCGGAAGGCCCGATCGACATCGACCGGATGCAGGACTGGAAGCTGGCCGAAGAAATCATCGCCCGTCGCGAAGCGGCGTGAGCCGTCTGCCCTGACAAGAAGTGGGGCAGCGCTAAGGCTCGACGGGCCGTCGCCCGGCTTGACACTTATCGAACGGGTCGGCTTCGCCCTCGCGCGCGACGACGCGAGGCATCGTGGATGCCGTTATGCCAGGTTCAGTGCGTCACGCACTCCGCTACAGCGCGTCGATCCACTCCGTCACCGCCGAGTTCAGATCGTCTTTGCGGTCGAGCATGATCCAGTGTCCCGTTCCGCTCCACGCCTCGACCTTCGACTTGGGGTGCGAGAACCACGGTTTCATGCGGCCCGCCTGGGTCGGATCCCGGCACAGGTGGTAGAATGGAACCGTCAGTTGCCGGCAGAAGCGGGCGCTCTCTTCTTCCACGCCGACCTGATCGGGACCGGTAAACAAGGGAGCAAACGACTCCCGCACTACATGATCCGGCATGCCCTGGGCCCGTCGCGCGTGCCAGCGCTTGAACGCTTCGTCCGTGGCCTCATCGTAAGCTCCGGCGAACAGCGCGGGAACGACCGTCCCGGGGTCGCCTGTGGCGAGTTCCAGCGCCGTATTGCCGAACACACGCGCCGCCTCGGCATCGAAGCCGAGCGCCCCGTCGATCGACACGACCGCGCGAACCAGGTCCGGTCTCTTCACCGCGAGGCGCGCCGCGATCTGGGCGCCCATGGAATGCCCGACGAGAAGGAACGGGCTTCCCCGGTGGTTGGCCAGGATCAGGCTCTCGATGTCCGCCACGTAATCGACGGGTCTGTAGGCACCTGACGGCATGACTTGCGACCTGCCATGGCCACGCAGGTCGGGCGCGATCACGCGATACCTGCTCTCGAACACGGGCAGCTGCCAGCTCCAGTCGTGGGAATCGCAGGCCCACCCATGAAGGAGCAGGACGTCGAGACCGCTCCCGATGTCCGTGAAGAACAGCCGGGCAGTCCCTTGGCCGGCGGCATGGCCTGCGCTGGCCACGCCGGCACCGAAGGCGGTGGTCGCCGCCGTTGCTCCTGCGAGTCCGAGCAAGCCGCGCCGGGAGAGATCCATACCTTCATTTGCCAAGAGCACCTCCTTTGCCGTGGATCGAACCCGTTTCGAGGCCCCCTCCGCGATCGCGCCTGGCGTGAAGATGTTCACGGCGCGCGGCATGCTCGACATTCCTGAGCCGCGCGCGCTCTCTGTCGGGGAGATCGAGGCGACCGTGCACGACTTCGCTCACGCCGCGAGGCAGGCGATCGCCGCCGGCGCGGACGGGGTCGAGATACACGCGGCCAACGGCTACCTGATCCAGCAGTTCTTCGCGCCCAACGCCAATGTTCGCGGGGATCGTTACGGCGGCCCCACCCAAAACCGCACCCGCTTCGCGTTTGAAGTTGCGCGCGCGGTCAGCGACGCGATCGGCCCCGAGCGAACCGGCATTCGCATCTCGCCTGGGTCGACGCTCGGCGGCATCGACGAAGGTCCGGAGGCGCGCGCGCTTTACCGCCGCCTGGTGCCAGCGCTTGCCGAGCTCGGTCTCGCCTATCTGCACGTGGCCCATGGTGGCGATGAAGAGTTGCTTGGCGAGATCCGCCGGCTGTGGCCGAACGCGTTGCTGGTTGCGCGCGCCAATCGCCCCCTCGAGCTTGCTGCCGCCGATGTGGAGGCCGGGCTTGCCGACGTGGCCCCGGTTGGGCGCTGGGCGCTCGCCAATCCGGATTTCGTCGAGCGATATCGGACAGGCGCGCCGCTGAACGAGCCCGATCCGACCACCTTCTACGGCGGCGGGGCCAATGGCTATACCGACTATCCCGCCCTCCGGCGAGCAGCGGTTGCCGCCTGAATGAGGGCATGCACAGGGGAATGACCGGGGATGGCTTGGCGCCCGCGGGAATCGTGAAAGGCTGACATCTCGCGGTCGCCGGCGTCGAAGCGGCTGGCGGACGCGAGCGGAGCGGTCATAGCAAGTGGCCTCATTCGATCCGCCTTCCTGCCTGGTCATGAGCCTGGCTCCGGAGCGGTCCGGTGGCTACCGCGTCAGAAGCGCCCCCCTATCTGCAGGCCGAGCGAATGGTCCTGGCTGGCCGATCCGCCGAAGCTGGTCCGGTAGTCGATCCCCAGATTGACGTCGTTCGCGAACAGCATCTCGAGAGAGAGGCCGAGCGTCAGATGATCGCGGGTCGTCGGGTCCAGTTCGATGGAGTAGGGCAGCCCGCCGAGATCGGTGTATCCCATGCTCGCCCGTGAGGTGCCCTTGAAGTCGTAGGTATACTCGGTGCGAAGTCCGGGCTGAAGCACGCCCCACTCCGTTTCGAAGGCATAGTTCGCTCGCAGTCCCGCGACGCCCGAGAGGACATCGACGGTCTGCTTCCCGTAGGTCAGACCGTAGATGCCTCCGCCAGTTTCGGTGAACTCCTTGAGCGACGAGCGAGAAAACTCCATCCGCCCGTAAGGCGCGAGCAGCCATCGTTCGTCCGCCAGATCGTAGGCGACAGTCAACGAACCGAAGATCTGGCTTCCGGAACGATCCCCGGTCGCGAACTCGCCGTTCGCGGTGACGTAGCGCTGTGAATCGATGCTCAGCAGGCTCCCGCCGAGCAAGCCGTCGACGAACAGCTGGTCTACTGGCTGGTAGCTGCCATAGAGCGCGCCGCTGTAGGCGTCCGCCCGGTTCTTGCCGCCATTGGTGCCGACGTCCGTCCGGTCCCTGCCGTATCCGAAGCCAATTCCGCCGACGAACCTGTCGGAGAAGCGCGCATCGATACCGCCACTCACGCCGATCATCGTGTAGTCGAGATCGAGTTTGCCATCGTCGCGCTCTCCAAAATTGATGAAGCCTCCCGACCAGGCGGCGAACTGACCGGAGGTCGATCTACCGAGGTGCGACGGCCGATTCATCTGGGCGCCCTCGCGCAGGGTGCCGTCGCGCACTGCGAGAACCGGCGCCCGTCGTTCGGTCCGGCACGAGCCGATGTCCGACTGCAGATTGGAGCTTCCGATACGATCGGGATCGATGTTGGCGAGAGCCAGGAGCTTCGTGAGGTCGCGGTCGGAGGCGCTGCCGCAGGGATCCTGCAGGTAGCCGATCCGTACATTCATGCTCGACCGGCGGCGTTCGCCTTCCCGATGCAATTGCTCGAGGCGACGCAGGAAGTTGCGGGTCTGGTTCCGGGCGAATCGCGTGGCCATGTCGGCCTGGGCGGTCAGGAGTCCGACGACCTCGGGATCGAGTGTCGGATCGGGCCGGGCCGGCACCTCGAAGGTGAACGCGCCGGCGAGGGTTGCACTGCCGCCCGGGGTGGTGACCGCGACGTCGACCGCGCCGGCGGCATGGGCCGGGGTGACCGCGGTGATCTGGGTGGCGCTGTCGACCGTGAAGCTGGCCGCCGGCGTGCCGCCGAACGTGACCGCGGTGGCACCGGTAAGGTCGGTACCGGTCAGCGTGACGCTGGTGCCGCCGGCGACCGGTCCGGTCGCCGGGGCCACGGCGGTGAGGGTCGGGGCGGCGGCGGCGCGGGTGACGAGGATCGTGTAGCTCTGGGTGGTGGTCCCGTCCTCGGCGGTGACCACGAGGGTGATCGTGGTGTTGCCGACCGCGAGCGCGATCGGGGCCGAGGCGGTGCCCGAGGCGAGCGGGGTGCCGTTGAGCACGATGGTGGCGCCGGCATCGCTGGCGGTCGGCGTGACGGTGATCGAGCCGGTGGTGTTGGGCAGATCGAGCGCATAGCTGGTGGTGGCGGGAGCGAACGCGGGATCGAGCGTGCCGCTGCTCACCGCGAGGCTGGCCAGGGTCGCATCGCTTGAGGCCGGCACCTCGAAGGTGAACGCGCCGGCGAGGGTTGCACTGCCGCCCGGGGTGGTGACCGCGACGTCGACCGCGCCGGCGGCATGGGCCGGGGTGACCGCGGTGATCTGGGTGGCGCTGTCGACCGTGAAGCTGGCCGCCGGCGTGCCGCCGAACGTGACCGCGGTGGCACCGGTAAGGTCGGTACCGGTCAGCGTGACGCTGGTGCCGCCGGCGACCGGTCCGGTCGCCGGGGCCACGGCGGTGAGGGTCGGGGCGGCGG